>Ga0182736_1000398_pt1 | contig 70444 bp, 69 predicted proteins | sample eDN5th30CKraftBY_FD_128882 | JGI IMG/M metagenome (GOLD analysis project Ga0182736, IMG submission 128882) | Enriched backyard soil microbial communities from Emeryville, California, USA - eDNA 5th pass 30_C Kraft BY (version 2) (version 2) | ecosystem: Environmental > Terrestrial > Soil >... | reverse complement strand
CGACTTCCGGGGCGCGGCCGGCCTGTTCGCCTTCGAGCTGGCGGGCGGCGGCGAGGCGGAGCGCGCCCGGCTGATCGACAGCCTCGCCCTGTTCGGCATCGGCTATAGCTGGGGCGGGTTCGAGAGCCTGGCGCTGCCGGTCGACCCCGCCAGGCTGCGCACCGCGACCAGCTGGGGGGATCGCGGGCCGCTGGTGCGCATCAATGTCGGGCTGGAGGATGTGAACGACCTCATCGCCGATTTCGATCAGGCCTTCGCGCAGTGGCGGCTGGCCATGGGGCACTGAGAGTGGCCTGACGATCTCCTCCGCAGTCTCCTTTCACGCTGCGCATCGTTGAGACGTGTCCACGCCGCGCCGGACGAAGCGGGGCAATGCTCGACATGAAGGGAGCATCCGGTTCATGGAGGCCCCGTCTCGCCACCGCCTCGACCATCCGTTGCACTTGCGCAACAGATTTGCGCGGCGCAACAAGGCTCATTCGCTTTTCGCTTGTGCAGCGCACAAGGCCTCTGCATCTTGATCATGGTTTTTCGGACAGGCCGCTCGACCGCTTCGTGGGGAATGAAGCAGCCACCGAAACCGCAGGCAGGGACGAAACGCATCCATCTCTTCAAGGGAGACGCTTCATGCGCACGTCCATACTCGGCCTTTCGGCCATCGCGATCCTCATGTCCGCCACGCCTGCCTTCGCGCAGGATGAGGTGGGCGTCGGCCCGATTTCCATCAGCGGCTCGGTCGGCCTCGTGTCCGACTATCGTTTCCGCGGCTTCTCGCAGACCGGTGAGGACCCGGCGGTGCAGGGCGGCATCACCGTCACCAGCGACACCGGCCTCTATGCGGGCACCTGGGGTTCCAGCCTGAACCTGCCCGGCAGCGATTTGGGTAGTGAGATCGATCTGTTCGCCGGTTATTCGACCAAGCTGGCCGAGGGCGTCACCATCGACGCGGGCCTGCTTTATTATCTCTACCCCAAGCACAAATCCGTGACCGGGCCGATCGATACCGATTTCTTCGAGCCTTATGTCAACGTGACCGGCGAGATCGGGCCGCTGACCCTCAAGGTCGGCGCCAACTATGCCTGGGATCAAAAAGCACTGGGCAAGAACAGTGCCATCTATTTTCACGCCGAGCCATCGGCCGCGCTGCCCGGCACGCCGATCAGCCTCAACGGCCATATCGGCTATGCCAAGAGCGACAGCTTCCTGGGCGGCGTGGACGGCAAGGTGTGGGATTGGTCGCTCGGCGCATCCGCCAGTTACCGGATGCTGACCTTCGGCGTCGCCTATGTCGACACGAATGAACCCAGCGTCATCAATGGATCCGATGCCGGTGTGGTCTTCTCGCTGACCGCGGGTTTCTGAGGCCGATCGGCAAACGAATGGGCGACGGGAGGCTGCGCCTTTCGTCGCCCGTAGCGACCGGCGCATGATCCGGTCGCCCAATGCGTGCTACTCCGCAAGCGGACCCGGTTCAGCCGAAAACTCGGGATCGAGATGACGCCGCAACTGGGCGATCAGGAGGCTGCATTCAGCCTTCCGGGGCGCGGCGCGCGGTGAGGATTTTCACCTGCTGTTCGAGCATCTGGCCTTTCATGAGGCCTTCGCCCTTGGTGGGGCTGCGCGGCGCGTTCCAGATGGCGCGGATCACGTCCATGCCGCTGGTGACGCGGGCGAAGGCGGCATAGCCGGGCTGGTCGGCGGTCGCGTCGAAGCCCTTCTGATCGCCTACCATGATGAAGAAATCGCCCGTGGCGGTGCCCGGCGCGGCCTGCGCCATGGAGATGACGCCATCGGTATGGCTGAGGCCGGTCTGGCTGGTCGGCTCATGCGGAACGGGCGCGAGAATGCGCTTGGGGTCGTTCTGCGTGCCGCCCTGGATGAAACCACCGAACTGCTCGTCATCATATTTGAAGGCGCGGTAGAAGGCCGTGCCGTCCAGCCGTTTCTGATCGACATAGCGCAGGAAATTGGCAGCGGTGAGCGGCGCGCGTTCGACTTCCACCGCGATGGTGACGGTGCCAAGGCTGGTGGTGAGCGCAACCGGCACCGTTTTGGCGGCGGGCTTGGGCGCCTCGGCCGCCGCGCTTGCTTCCGGCGGAACCGCGATCGGCGGCGCGGCCGCCTCATCCTGCGCATGGAGGGCGGCGGCGGGCATGAGAAGCGTGGCCAGAGCGAATAGAGGGGCGGATCGGGCGAGGTGCATCATGGCGTTATGCTAAGGTCTGTGCCGCCGCTTTGGAACCGCTATATGCGCCCTTGGCGGGCTGGTGCGGTAAAGCCTTGCCGCGCGCCCGCTTTCTACGTTCCGGGCTTGTCCACCCTTTCCGCGCGGGGAGAGCGTGATGGTCAGGTGAGGCTCGCATCCGCCAGCCAGCGCTCGCGCAGCGCGCGGCGGTCGATCTTCTCTGAGCCGAGGCGGGGCAGCGGGTCGGCAGCCAGCGCGATGCGGCTCGGCTGCTTGAAGGCCGCCAGCCGCCCGGCCAGCGCACGGCCGATCGCCGCGCCATCGAGAGAGCTGCCCGCCTCAAGATGGACGACGGCCACCGGCACCTCGCCCAGCCGCGCATCCGGCATGCCGAATACCGCACATTCGCGCACGCCGGGGATGGCATAGAGCGCGTCCTCTACCTCCTGACAGGCGATGTTCTCGCCGCCCCGGATGATGATGTCCTTCTGGCGGCCGACGATGGTGAGATAGCCGTCTGCATCCAGCCGACCCAGATCGCCGGTGAGCGCATGGCCATCGGGCGTGAACAGCCGGGCATTGTCCTCGGGCCGCTCGTGATAGCCGATGATGTTGGCAATCGAGCGCACGCCGATCTCGCCTTCCTCTCCCGCTGGCAGGCGGTTGCCGGCGGGGTCGAAGATCGCCAGCTCGACCAGCGGTGGCAGCGCCCGGCCGGGGCTGTGCGGCAGCGCGTGCAGCGTATCGCCCATGATGCCGGTGCCGATGGCGTTGGTTTCGGTGAGGCCATAGCCATAGAGCAGACTGGTGGTGGGCAGGCCGTCGCGCAGGCGGGTGATATGCTCGGCCGGGCGCGGGGCGCCGCCGGCGGCAAGGTTGGCGAGCGAGGAGAGATCGAATTCGCCCCGGCGCGGATGGTCGGCCAGTTCCACGCCCATCAGCGGCACGCCCGTCATATAGGTGATTCGCTCGCGCTCGATGAGGCGTAGCGCCTCCAGCGCATCCCAGCGGCGCATCACCACCATCTTGCGGCCGAGCGCGAAGCTTTGCAGCATCACATTCACTTCGCCGGTGACATGGAACAGCGGCAGGTTGAGCAGCGTCGCCTGCGCGGGGTCGGGTGGCATTCCGCGTTGGGCGAGATAGGTGGCGACGGCGGCGCTGGTGCAGGTGAAATGCAAGGTCGCTTGCACCTTGGCGCGATGATCGGACAAGGCGGCCTTGCTCCGGCCGGTCGAGCCGGATGTGAACAGCAGGGTTGCCGGCGCATCCGGCCCGAGCGTGGGGAAGGCGATGCCGGCGTTGTCGGCTTCCAGCGGCGCGAGGCAGTCGGTGATGGCCGCTTCCAGATCCAGCAGCACAAGCGGCGCGTCCACTTGCCCCGGGCTGCCGCGGAGCGCTTCGAGCCGGAAGCGATCGGCCAGCACCAGTGTGCAGCCAGTGTCGCGAATCGCTGCCGCCATCTCTGCGCCGGTGCAGAAGGCGTTGACCAATGTCGCCACGCCGCCGGCCATGACGATGCCCATATAGGCGATGACCCAGCCCGCGCCGTTGCGTGCCGCAAGCGCCACCGGATTGCCGGGCCTGACGTCATGGCGGGCAATCAGCCCCGTCGCCACGCGCCGCGCCAGCGCGTGCACCTGTGTGAAGCTTAGCCGTTCCGTCTCGTCGACAAGGCAGGGGCGCTCGGCATGGAGGGCGCAGCATTGCGCGAAGAAGGCGGGCAGATCGGGCGGTGCCTCGATGAAGGCGGGATAGGGTGCGCCCCGTGCCTCGACTGTGCCGATCCGCAACGGCCCCGGTGCCGAGGTGATGGCGAGACGGACCGCGTCAATGGCTTCGTCAAGCGGATGCGCCACGTCTCCCCCTTCTTCCGTCTCCGGTCTTGGTCTTGCCGGCGAGTTGCACTATGCAGCGCAAAACCTCCGGGGAAAAGACTTGACGCTCGCCATGTTCGCGGCCGCAGCGGCCCAGCCCATCCAGTTCACCAGCCTCGGGCTTGATCCGGTCGCGATCTCCCTCGGCTTCTTCGACATCAAATGGTACAGCTTGGCCTATCTGGCCGGGATTCTCCTCGGTTACTGGTATCTGACGGTCCTCATCCGCCAGCCGGGCGCGCCGATGGCGCGGCGCCATGCCGATGATTTCATCTTCTATGCGACGCTCGGCATCATCGTCGGCGGGCGGCTCGGCTATATCCTGTTCTATCAGCCGTCGATCCTCGAACGGCCGCTGGATATCTTCAAGCTCTGGCAAGGCGGCATGTCGCTGCACGGCGGCACCATCGGCGTCATCATCGCCATCTGGTGGATGACGCGGCGCGAGAAGCTCTCCTTCCTGCGCGTGTGCGATTATATCGCCAGCGTGGTGCCCTTCGGCCTGTTCTTCGGCCGGCTCGCCAATTTCGTGAACGGGGAGCTGTGGGGCAAGGTGACGGACGTGCCATGGGGCATCGTCTTCCCCGATGCCGGCCCGCTGCCGCGCCACCCCAGCCAGCTATACGAGGCACTGCTGGAAGGGCCACTGCTGTTCGCCATCCTCGCCTTCTTCTTCTGGAAGACCAGGGCGCGCTATCATCCCGGCAAGCTGTTCGGCATCACTGCGCTCGGCTATGGCGCGGCGCGCTTCTTCGTTGAGTTCTACCGCGAATCAGACGCGCAGCTCATGGACTTCGCCGAGCGGACCGGGCTGCACATGGGCCAGTGGCTGACCATTCCCATGCTGCTGCTCGGCCTCTATCTCGTGCTGACCGCCAAGGGTCGCCGCACGCGCGTGGAACCGATCGCCGGGACGGACAGTGTCGCCTGAGGCAGCGGGGGACGACCGGCCACGCTCGTTGCATGATTATATGGCGGCGGCCAACGCGGCTTATTACGGATCGCGCGATCCGCTGGGGGCGAGCGGGGATTTCATCACCGCGCCGGAGATCAGCCAGATGTTCGGCGAGCTGATCGGCCTGTGGTTTGCCGATCTTGCCCTGCGCGCCGATGTGGGCGAGCGGGTTGCCTATGTCGAGCTGGGGCCGGGGCGGGGGACGCTCGCCGCCGACGCGCTGCGCGCCATGGCGAAGGCTGGCCTCACGCCGCCCATGCATTTCGTCGAGACCAGCCCGGTGCTGCGTGCGGCGCAGCGCGAGGCGGCGCCGCACGCAAGCTGGCACGCGGATATGGAGAGCCTGCCCGCCGACCGCCCCCTCATCGTCATCGCCAACGAATTTTTCGACGCTTTGCCCATCCACCAATATGAGCGCACGCCACGCGGCTGGCGCGAGCGGATGGTTGCCGGCGAACCACCACGTCTCATGCCGGGCGAGGCGGATTGCGCGGAGGTGATCCCCATCCAGCTGGCCGATGCGCCGCTGGGCGCCATCGTTGAGCGCAATCGCGCGGGGGAGGCGGCGCTGGCCACGCTCTCGGCGCGGATCGCCGCGCAGGGCGGCGCGCTACTCATCCTCGATTATGGCTATGAGGGGCCGGCGACCGGCGATACGCTGCAGGCCATGAAGGACCATCATTATGCCAATCCGCTCGCCGAGCCGGGCACGCGCGATCTCACGGCGCATGTCGATTTCGCCATGCTCGCCGCCGTCGCCCGCGCCGGTGGCCTGCGCCCCTCCCCCTGCGTCGGGCAGGGCGCGTTCCTGAGTGCGCTCGGCATTGACGCGCGCGCGGCCGCGCTCGTGCGCGCCAACCCGGCGCGTGCCGACGAGGTTGCCCAGGCGCGCGACCGGCTGGTCGCGCCGGAGGCCATGGGCAGGCTGTTCAAGGCACTGGCGGCGCGCCATGCCGATTGGCCGCAACCGGCGGGTTTCGCATGAGCGTGGAGGTGCTGCGCGCAGCCGTGCTGGACGGTGTGCCGCATGGCTTCCTCGGCCGGCGCGGGGGCGTGTCGACCGGCATCCATGCCGGCCTCAATGTCGGCCTCGGCTCGGATGACGAGCGCGATGCCATCCTCCGCAATCGCGATCTGGCGCGCGACGCCGTGCTGCCGGGCGCCACGCTGGTCACGCTGCATCAGGTCCATTCCGCCGATGTGGTAACGGTGACGGGGCCGATCCCGCTCGACGCGCGCCCGCGCGCCGATGCCATGGTGACGGACCGGCCGGGGCTGCTGCTCGGCATTCTCACCGCCGATTGCGTGCCGATCCTCTTTGCCGACACGGCGCGCGGCATCGTCGGCGCGGCGCATGCCGGCTGGAAGGGTGCGCTCGGCGGGGTGGGGGAGGCCACGCTGGATGCCATGGTGGCCCTCGGCGCGCAGCGAGATGCCATCGCCTGCGCTATCGGTCCATGCATCGGCCGGGCAAGCTATGAGGTGAGCGAGGGGTTCGAGCGGCCGTTCCTCGCTCGCGACGCGGAGGATGCACGCTTCTTTTCGGCCGGGCGCCCGGGGCACCTCCAGTTCGATATCGCCGGCTATGTCGCCGCGCGGCTGGCCGCCGCAGGGGTGGGCCGCATTGCGATGCTCGATGAGGATACGTGCAGCCAGTCCGAGCGCTTCTTCAGCTATCGCCGCGCCTGCCTGGCCGGCGAACCGGGCTATGGGCGGCAGATCTCGCTGATCGGAGTGGGCTGAGGCCGTTTCCCCTGCCATGCCGCCTGCGCAGCGAAGGCGCTGTGCGGTTGGATATGCCATAGTCGCGCGGCGCAACTTACCAGCGCAGCACCGGCCAGCCGCGCAATGCCGCGAGCTTCGACAGCGGTTCATGGGGATTGGCCGCGAAGCCTTCATCGGCGAAGCCCAGCATCGGCGCGTCGGTGACATGGTCGCTATAGGCGCGGATATGGGCGTCAGCGCGGGTGATGCCATGCGCGGCCATCCACGCTTCGATCATCCGCAGCTTGGCCACGTCATAACAATTCTCGCCGGCGATCCTGGCGCGGATATAGTCGACATCCTGGCTGAAATGATCGGTGGCGATCACATCGTCGAACCCCAGCCGGCGCGCGATCGGCTCGACATAGAGGCGGTAGGAGGCGGAGGCGATCACCAGCCGGCAGCCATCCGCTTTGTCCTGCGCGATCTGGGCCAGTGCGCCGGGGCGGATGTTGTCCGCCATCACCTTGTCCGCATAGCGCTCCACGGCCGGCATGATTCGCGCGCGGCTGACCCGCCGGCCCATCAGGAGCGCCTGATTCAGCTCCTTGGCCCGGCCGCGCGATACCAGCCGCAGCACATAGGCCAGCAGCACGAGCGCTGCCGCCGGCAGCAGCACCAGCCGCCACGGCGCGAGCGAACGGGCCATGTGAATGAGGAACGCCGTGTAGGTGCCGCGCACCGTGATCGTGCGGTCCATGTCGTAAATGGCGATCCTGTGCATGGTCGACTGGTTCTCCGGCGGCACTGATTGGGCAGCGCATGGGCCAAATCGGCTTGCCGCGCAACGCAAACTGCCCCACTGTAGGTGCGATGGCGCAGCCAGCAGACCTCTCCGAGCGCGACGACGCACAGGGCCGCATCATCAGCCTGAGCGGCACGCTGTCGCTCGCCTGCCTGGGCGACCTGCCCCGGCGGCTCGATGCGATCGAGGGCGACATCACGCAAATCGACCTCGGTTCGGTCGAGCATATCGATACCATCGGCGCCTGGGTGGTGCATCGCTTCGCCGAGCGCACCGGCGCTGAAATAGCCGGCGCGAACGAGGATGCGCATCGCCTGCTCGATGCGGTCGCCCGCAACGACCAGCCCCTCGAATCCAGCGCCGTGCCGCCCAATCCGGTGGTGCGGGTGCTGGCGGAAGTCGGTGAAGCGGTGAGGCTCACCGGGCAGACGCTGGTGGGCCTGATCGGCTTTCTTGGCGCGACGGTGCTCACCATCGGCCATCTCATCCGCCATCCCCGCTCGATTCGCGTCAATGCCGTCGTGCAGCGTCTGGAAGTCGTCGGTATCAAGGCGCTCGCCATCGTCGGCCTGATGAGTTTCCTCGTCGGCATCGTCATCGCCCAGCAGGGATCGGTGCAGCTCAAGCAATTCGGCATGGAGGTGCTGACGGTCAATCTCGTCGGCCGACTCACCTTCCGCGAACTGGGCGTGCTGATGACCGCGATCATGGTGGCGGGGCGCTCCGGCTCCGCCTTCGCCGCGCAGATCGGCACGATGATGCTCAACGAGGAGGTGGACGCGATGCGCACCATCGGCGTGCGGCCGATGGAGGCGCTGGTGATGCCGCGTATCCTCGCCACCGTCATCATGATGCCGCTGCTCGGCTTCTATGCCTCTGTCGTCGCGGTGATCGGCGGCGGTTTCCTGTGTGCGGTCTCGCTGGATATCCCGCCCGTCACCTTCGTCCAGAGATTGCGGGAGGTGGTGCCGATCACCGATCTCTATGTCGGGCTGGTCAAGGCGCCGGTCTTTGGCCTCATCATCGGCATCGCAGGCTGCTTCCAGGGCCTGCAAGTGCGCGGCAATGCCGAGGAAGTGGGCGCGCGCACCACTGCGGCCGTGGTGCAGGCCATCTTCCTGGTGATCGTGAGCGATGCGATCTTCGCGGTTTTCTTCACCTGGGTGGGATGGAATTGAGCAACGCAAACCCTCCCCCGCCGCCGCCTGCGGACGATGCCGAGCCGATCATCCGGATTCGCGGGCTGGTCAACAAGTTCGGCGATCATATCGTCCATGACGGGCTGGATCTCGACGTGCGGCGCGGCGAGATATTGGGCGTGGTCGGCGGCTCGGGCACGGGCAAATCAGTGCTGATGCGGGCGATCATCGGCCTGCAACCACCCGCTGCCGGGTCCATCACCGTCTTCGGCGAACCCATGCTGGATCGCGACCCGACCGATCCCGACCTGATCGCGGTCCAGAAGCGCTGGGGCATCCTCTTTCAGAATGGTGCGTTATTCTCCACATTGACCGTGTCGGAGAATATCCAGGTGCCGTTGCGCGAATATTATCCCGAAATGACGCCGCAGCTGCGCGAGGAGATTGCGGCCTACAAGATCCTGATGACCGGCCTGGTCGCTGGGGACGGCCCCAAATATCCTTCCGAGCTTTCCGGTGGGATGCGCAAGCGCGCGGGCCTGGCGCGCGCGCTGGCGCTCGACCCCGAACTGCTGTTTCTCGATGAGCCGACGGCCGGGCTGGACCCCATCGGTGCCGCCGCTTTCGATGCGCAGACATTCGAACTGCAACGCACGCTCGGCCTCACATTGTTCCTCATCACCCACGATCTCGATACGCTGCATGCCATTTGCGACCGGGTCGCCGTGCTGGCCGACAAGAAGGTCATCGCGGTCGGCACGATCGAGGAGCTGTTGGCGCTCGATCACCCGTGGATTCAGGAATATTTCAACGGGCCGCGCGGCCGCATCGCGCACGGTGCGCAACGCCTTGCCGACGAGCGGCCGGCATGATGCGCGCGCCGCAACCGTGGACAGGCCGCGTCCGGCCCGCCATAACCGGACCGAAGGGAAGCAGGGGCTAGATGGAAACACGATCCAACAATGTGTTCGTGGGCGCGGTTGTCCTGCTGCTGCTGGTGCTGACCATCGGCGCGGCCTTCTGGTTCGCGCGCATCAACGAAGGCGACAAGCGCGAATATGACATCTTCTTCAAACAGTCCGTGGGTGGGCTGGCGAAGGGATCGTCCGTCACCTATTCCGGCGTGCCTTCCGGGCAGGTCAAGCTGATCGAGCTGTGGCGCAAGGACCCCGAGTTCGTGCGCGTGCGCATCGTGGTCGATCGCAAGACCCCCGTGCTGCAAGGCACCACCGCGACGATCAACGGCGTCGGCTTCACTGGCGTTTCGGAAGTCCAGCTCGACGGAGCGGTGCGTGGAGCGCCGCCGATCGTCTGCCCGGATGAGAATGCGGACGCCGTCTGCCCCGAAGGCGTGCCGGTGATCCCCACCAAGCCCGGCGCGCTGGGCGAGTTGCTGAACAACGCGCCGATGCTGCTCCAGCGGCTGACCACGCTGACCGAGCGGCTGACGGAAATGCTGGGCGACGAGAACCAGAAGAACTTCGCTGCCATCCTCGGCAATGTGAACAAGCTGAGCGGTGCGCTCGCGGCGCGCGGACCGGAAATCGCCGCGACCGTCGCGCAGACCCGCGCGACATTGGAGAGCGCCGCCAAGGCCGCCGATGCGCTGACCCAGGCGGCCAACAGCGCCAATGAGCTGGTGAACAGCGAGGGCAAGCCGCTGGTCGCCGATCTGCGTCAGTCGATCCAATCCGCCCGCGCGACGCTCGATACGCTGGACGGCACCCTCAAGGACGCCAAGCCCGGCGTCGAAACTTTCACCCGCGATACCATGCCGCAGATCGGCCTGCTGGTCCGCGACCTGCGGCATATGTCGCGCGCGATCCTCGCCGTGACCGAAAAGCTGGACCAGCAGGGCGCAGGCGGGCTGATCGGCGCGCCGCCGCTGCCGGACTACAAGCCATGAAGGAAAGGCGCGCCATGCGATCGCTCCCCAACCGTCCGTACGCCGCCCGGCTGCAGGGCAACCGCCGCGTCGCCGGCCTGCTGCTCGCGACCGTCGCTGCCCTGATGAGCAGCGGATGCGTGCGGCTGGGCGCCAAGCCGCCCTCGACATTGCTGACCATCACCTCGCAGGCTGCGGCCCCGGCGGGCGAGGCGCTGTCCGCCACCAGCCAGCAGGCCTTGTTTGTCGACATGCCGGTCGTTCCGCGCGCAATCGCGACGTTGCGGGTGGCGGTGCGCGATAGCGCCAACAGCTTCGCCTACGTCAAGGACGCATCCTGGGTGGATACGCCCGCGCGGCAGTTCCAGGGCGTGCTGGCCGAGACGATCCGCGTGCGCAGCGGCCGGCTGGTGCTCGATCCCGGCCAATATCTGGCACGGCGCGGGCAGATGCTGGAGGGTAACCTGCTCGAATTCGGTGTGGATGCCGCCAGGATGAGCGCCGTCGTCACTTACGACGCTACGCTGATGGCGCCTGATGGCCAGCAGGTGACGCGTCAGCGCTTCACCGCCGCCGTCCCGGTGAGCCGCATCGATGCCGCAAGCGTAGCGCCCGCGATCAGTCAGGCCGCGAATGAGGTGGCAACCGCGGTCGCCGACTGGGTCAAGGCGCAGGGCTGAGGCGTATCGGGCACGATTGGTGATGGGCTCATGTTCGGTCGGCTGTTGAGGGCGCCACGTTAAACTCTGTTGTGGTTCAATCGGAGGCGAATAAACTCCAGCTTGTATCACGCTCATGGCGCCGGACAGATAGCGAGTTGTTGCCGATTAGCCCTCTTGAGGCAGCCGATCCGGCTGTTCTTCCTCAATCCCGCCAGCCGGCCATCCGTTGGCCGGCCGTTACTCGATAACCCGAAAATGCCGGATCACGCACCGTCCCGATAGCAATGCAGTGACGCGCCCTCGTGCCGCAGCCAGTCTCGGGCCGCGCCCGGGTCAGCGGCGGAGATCATACGGACGAAGGCATGGAAGGCCGGCCCATGATTCATGTGCCGCAGATGCGCCACCTCATGCGCCACCGTCGCCAGCCGCACGAAGGGCGGCGCCAGGATCAGCCGCCAGCTATAGCGTATGTCGCCGCGCGCCGAGCAACTCCCCCATCGCCCGCGCGGATCCCCGATGGAGACGCGCCCCAGCGGCAGGCCATGGGTTGCCGCGAGCGCCTGCGTTTCCGCCGCCAGCGCCGCTCTGGCCTGCGCCTTGAGCCAGCGGACGACGCGCGCGCCCGCATGCGCCGCCGGCCCGCCGACCAGCAGCCGGTCGCCATCGCGCCGCACCTGCCGGCTGGTCCCGCCGGTTGCCACGACCCGCAGCATCTCGCCTTCGACCGGCAGCAGCGTGCCGTCGCCCAGCAGTACGAGGCCCTGCGCCCGGCCGCGCTGTCCTTCGATCCAGTCCGATTGCTCGCCGGCCCAGGCCAGCGCGCGCTTGAGCGTCGCGCGGGTGGGGATGGTCAGCAGTGCGCGGTCGGCCAGACCATCGAAGCGCAGCCGCATCCGCCGCGCGCGGGCATGGCGCTGCACGATCAGCGGCACCGCCTCGCCATTGGCGAGCCTCAGCAGATGTTCAGAGCGCGCGCTCGACAATGTGATGTTCCAGGTCGCCGGCCACCGTTTCCGAGATCGTCCAGCCGCGCACGGACATGCCGGCGCGATGCACAGCCTCCCGGTCACCGCAGACGAGATAATGCCAGTCCGGCAAGGGCTGCCCGTCCGCGCGCAGCTTGTAGGCGCAGCTGCTTGGCAGCCACTCGATCGTCTTGAGCCGCGCCGGCGTCAGCCGCAGGCAATCGGGCACGAAGGCGCGGCGGTGGCGGTAGTTGCTGCATTGGGCGGTGTTGCGGTCGAGCAGGCGGCAGGCGACGTTGGTCGGATAGACGCGGCCCGTCTCGCTATCCTCCACCTTGTGCAGGCAGCATTTGCCGCACCCGTCGCACAGCGCCTCCCACTGCGCGCGGTCGAGCGTTTCGAGCGGCTGTTCCCAGAAGTTCATTTGACGAAGTGGATCAGGAAATCGCGCACATTTTCCGGCGATCCGCCATTCTGCTCGCCCGGCGTGCCATCGTCGATCGGCACCAGCGCGATCGGCTTGCCGTCCGGCCCGAAGAGATAGGGCGTGCGGCTGTGGCTGACGAGATAGTCCTGCGTCGCGGCCGGGTCGCCCTCCTTGCCGGCCACGACCGCAAACGCCTTCTTGACCGCTTCGATCTGCTCGGGCGTGCCGGTGAGGCCGACCAGCCTGGGGTGGAAGGCGGCGACATAGGTCTTGATGACGGCCGGCGTATCGCGCTGCGGGTCGATGGTGATGAAGATCGGCTGGATCTTCGCGGCAATCGTCGGATCGGCCTTTTCGAGCAGGCGATAGCCGGCCATGATCCGCGTGAGATCGAGCGGGCAGACGTCCGGGCAATAGGTGTAGCCGAAATAGACGATGCGATATTTGCCGGCGAAATCCGCCCAGCGCACCGTCTTGCCGTCCTGATCGGTCAGGGTGAAATCGCCGCCGATGTTCGCGCCGACCAGATTGCCCTGGTCCGCCTTCTGCCGCTCATTGCCCGGCTGGCACCCGGCCAGCAGCAGGGCGGGCAGGATGAGCAGGAGAGAGGCGAGACTCTGTCGGACTTTGTTCATGGCGCATCCAGCCATGCCTTGCTATTGGAGCCGGCGCAACAGCATTGGGCCGTGGGATCGGAAGGGGCAGGGACGTGACGCAGCATTGCCGGGACATGCGGGGGCGCGGGCGCTCCCGGTTGCTGTCGCTGATCATGGTGGCACTGCTTGGCCTGTTTTCCGCGCTGCCGGCGGCGGCGCAATTTTCGGATAGCTACAAATTCCTCGAAGCTGTGCGCAAGGGTGACAATGACGTCATCGTCAAGGCGCTGGAGCAGCCCGGCGTCACGCCGGTCAACACCAAGGACAAGACCACGGGTGAGACCGCGCTGATGATCACGATCGGCCGGCGGGACGTGACCTATACACGTTACCTCCTCTCGCGCGGCGCTCGGCCCGACCTCACCGACAATGATGGCCGCAGCCCGCTGATGCTGGCGGTGGAGAAACGCTTCATCGAAGGCGCGGAAATGTTGCTCGGCGTGAAGGCCAACCCCAACCAGACCAATAGCAGTGGCGAAACGCCCCTGATCCGCGCGGTGCAGATGCGCGATCTGGCGATGGTCCGCCTGCTCATGATGGCCGGCGCCGATCCCAACAAGCGCGATGCGCTCGCCGGCCAGTCCGCCATTGATTATGCCCGCCGCGGCACCCCCGTGCCCGGCATGCTCGATTTGCTGACCGCCAAGCAGAGCGCGCCCCGGAGCAAGAGCGTGCAGGGGCCGACGCTGTAACGACACGGTTCGCGCGATTCGGATTGCCCGCATTGTCGGTTAGGGCTGCTGACCGGCCATCCCCAGAGCGTCTCCGCATGAAAAGGATAGTGCTCCTGCGAAGGCAGCAGCCCAGGGCGGTCGCGAACTAACCGAAGGACAGGTGAAGCTGCCGATCCTCCGTTTCCAGCCGCTCCGTGTCGCCCGTGTCGATCAGGTTGGAGAGGCCGAGGCCGAGCAGGCGCGCGCCGATCGGCAGGGGCAATTGGGCGCGGAGCAAGCCGGCGCCGATCGCGAACAGGTCTTCGGGGCTGACCGGCGGCGCGGTGAGCGTGCGCGAACGGGTGAGGATACGGAAATCGCCGAGCTTCAGCTTCAGGGTGACGGTGCGGCCGGAGGCGTGGGCCTTGCCCAGCCGCGTCCACAGGCGCGCCGTGATCTTCTCCAGTTCGGTCAGCAGTGCCGCTTCGGCACCGATGTCGCTGGCGAACGTATCCTCGACGCTGATCGACTTGCGGGCCTCATGGTCGCGCACTGGCCGCTCGTCGATGCCGCGAGCAGCGCCGTGATAGAAAGCGGCGGCCTTGCCGAAGTGCCGTTGCAGCGCTTCCAGCGGCCAGGCTTTCAGGTCCGCGCCGGTGCGGATGCCGAGCGCCGTCATGCGCCGCGCCGTCACCGGACCGACGCCATGGATGCGCGCCACCGGCATGGCGGCCATGAAGGCCTCGGCCTCCTCCGGCTTCACCACGCACAGCCCGTCCGGCTTGTTCTGGTCCGAGGCGAGCTTGGCGATGAGCTTGTTCCATGAGACGCCGGCCGAGGCGGTCAGCCCGGTTTCCTCGCGGATCAGGCGGCGGATTTCCCCCGCGATATAGGTGGCCGAGACGATGCCCAGCTTGTTGCGGGTGACGTCCAGATAGGCTTCATCCAGCGAGAGCGGCTGGATGATATCCGTGAAGCGCTCGAAGATCGCCCGGACCTGCGCGGAAACGGCGCGATAGGCATCGAACCGCGCGGGCACAAAGATGAGATCGGGACACAGCCGCCGCGCCTGCCCGCCCGGCATGGCTGACCGCACGCCGAACACCCGCGCCTCATAGCTTGCCGCCGCGACCACGCCGCGCGGCCCGGCGCCCCCAACCGCGACCGGCTTGCCGCGCAGCGCCGGATCGTCCCGCTGCTCGACCGAGGCATAGAAGGCGTCCATGTCGACATGGATGATCTTGCGATGCTGATCGGTGCCCTCAGCCATGCGCGGCTTATGCCATGATGGAGATTGGAACGGAAGCGGAACATGCCGGGTGAGCGGAGGGACAATAGATGTTTGCCGGCAGGATATGGCCCGGCCTTTTCGCGCGCATCATCCGCTTTCACGGAGCATGGCGCGCCCGACCGGGCAGTTGCCCCGCCAATCCCCTGATGCCTCGAGGGGCGATTCGCTGATGCGTTAGCCACGGGCCAACCGGGGCCGTGCGGTCGAAACGGCGCGCGGTCAGTCCCCCTTGCCCAGCTTCAGCCCCTTGAGCGTGGCGAATGGCCCGACGTCTCCTTCGCTCAGCACGCCCAGCGCGCGCAGCTTCTCATCGGCATCCGCCACGCGCGGATAGGGGTTGAGGTTGAGCGCGAGCGTCTGCGCTACCGTTTCACCCAGGTCGATTCGCTCGTCCTCCAGCGGGAGCAGGTCGCAATCCGCCTCGCTCAGTTCCAGCTCCTCCTCGGTGGTGGCGTCGAGACCGCGCATGAAGCGGACCGCAACGTCAGCCGTGATCTGCGCCGGCACGTCCTCGTCGGTGGCGACGCAGGCCTGGATGAGCGCGGCGGTGAGCGTGCCCGTCACCAGACAACCGGCCGCCTCGGGCACGATGCGCAGGCGCGCTTCCAATGTGGTCAGCGCGCGCAGGCCGAACCGGCGGGCAAGCGCGGCGCGCTCCGCGTCCGAGGCGGCGACGTCGTGCGTACGCGTGCCATCGCCAAACTCGCTGGCGCGGACGATGCGGGAGAATTCGGGCAGGGGCGGTGCGGTCATCGGGCGCTCTCTTCAATCCTCCAGCCGCGCGGCGAGCAGGCTGTCGAGATCGCGCGTCGCCAGCATCTGCGTGAAGGCGCGCAGTTCCCCGGCGACGTGCGCCAGGTCTGCCGCGGCCGGCTCGGCGCCGCGATACAGGTTGCGGATGAGCGCTTTCTCCAGTGGCGTTTCGCTCGCGAAGGCGGCGCGATAGGCGGTGAGGCGCCCGCCCAGCGCGCCCACCATGTGGCCGACCTGCTTGCCCACGACCACGTCGCCAAAGCCGATCTGCCGCACCTGGCCATCCATATCGTCGATGAACAGTTCCGTCAGCCGAACCGACTCGCCGAGCGCCGCCAGCGCTTCCAGGCGCAGCAGGATGGCGCAGAGGATGGCGGCAATCATGTCGAACCGCCCGTCGATCGTGTCGGCCACGCCGCCCTCCAGATACCAATGCGGCGCGCGCGCGCGGGCCACGGCGGCGGCATAAAGGGGGCGCAATGCGGCGCGTTCATCCTTGCGGGCGAACAATGTCGAGAGGAGGCTCATGCTCGGTTCAGCTTTCCTGCGGCACAGGTCGAAGGGGAAGGCCGCTCGTGCCGTTTCCGGTCCGCAGCCGATTGCATATTGATTGCGGGGGCCTGCAATGCAATGGGCGGCAGACCGTCATGATGGTTTTTGCGAGGATGAAGCAGGAGATGGGCATGCAGCGTGGCATAAGGCGACCGCTTCTGGTCGCAGGCACGGCGGCCGTGTTGCTGCTTGCGGGCGGGTGCACGCGCGTGCGGACCCACCAGGGTTTCCTCGCCGATAATCTGATTGTCAGCTCGGTGCTGCCGGGCGTGGATAACAAAGCGTCCGTCGAGGGATCGCTCGGCCGGCCGACCTTCGTCTCGCAATTCGGGCCGGAGCGCTGGTATTATGTCTCGCGGGATACACGGGCGCTCGCTTTCTCCTCGCCACGGGCGACCGATCAGCTCCTCATCACCGTGCAGTTCGATTCGACCGGCAATGTTGCGAGCATTGATCGCAACACGTCGCTCGCGCAGGTGGCGAACATTTCGCCGGTTGGTGACAAGACGCCGACGCTCGGCCGCAAGCGCAGCCTGCTGGACGAGATTTTCGGCAATATCGGCGCGGTTGGCGCTGGCGGCATGGGTGGCTCGACTGGCCCGTCCGGCCCTGGCCCCAACGGGAGCTAAGGCGATATAGCGCGGGGCTGTGCGGCCAGCCTGCCGGTTTCTCTTGCATTTACCACGCTCCTGGCATCAAATCCGGCCCTTGGGGGAGAGCCGCGATGCAGCATATCGGCGATCTGCAGCCTATCAGGCCGCCTGATTACATGATCGACCATGCCCCGCACGGCCGCTACAGTGCGCGCCGGAGCCGCTGGCGGCTGTCTGTCGGCTCGCTCGAGTTCGGGTTCGATCGGGCCAGCGAGCGAATCGAGGCGGAGACGCCGCGGCCAGCCCCGCCCGCGCCGCAACCGGATTTCGGCTGGCGGTTGATGGCGCTGGTCGGCACGCTCACCACCGCTGCGTTGCTGATCGCCGTTGCGGGCTGGCTCTGGTCGACGCGCAATGCGAGCATCATCGGCGGGGAGACGGTGTCCGCCGCCATCATCGACCGGGTGGAAACCGCCCCGGCGGGCGATGCGGCCATGGCTGCGCGCGCCGGGCCGACCGTCATTCCCGCCGCGCGCAAGCCCGTGCATCTGCGCGCCGTCATCGAGCAAGGGAAGGCGGCACCCGCCGCGGAACCGGCGCCGCGTGCCGCCGTGCCGATCGCGGAGGGGCGGGCGATTCAACCGCAACCGCCCGTGCAGAGCGGCCGGGCCGCGCCCACGCCGGATGAGAGGATAATCGACTCGGGTAATTTCCTGCTCATCCCACCCGTCGCGCGCGCCGTCTCGCAGGCCATGGTCGCTGGCGAGGCGCAGAGCTGGATCGCGGGCGCCTATCATGGCGTCGTGGTCGTCGGTGCGGCGGAGATGCGGGACGGCAAGGCATGCCGCGAAGGCACTGTGCTGCTGCGCGATGGGTCGGTCCAGGGCCGCACTCAACGCTTTGAGCGCTGTGCCGCCGCGCCGGGCAAGGAGGCGGCGGCGAAGGTGGCCGATTAGCCCTTTTGCTCAGGGAGGAGTAGCGCCAGTCTGGTGTCGCCGCGCCCGGTGGGGCCGTGAACCCCGGGAGCGCGGCCGGATGTCCTTTGCAGGCCGCCATCGCTGAATGTCGATCCGCCCTAATGAAAATCCCGGGACCGGGGGAGCAACCGCACATTACGGGGATGCGAGGAGGCTCGCGCCTGGACCGTCCGGCCTGGCTTCGCGGCGTGAAGGAACAAATCCGCCCGGCTGAGGTGCGGGGCAGGCGCGTTGGCCTGCGCGAGATGGCCGAGCAGCTCCGAGCGGTCGATGATGCGATTTGCCATCACATGCACCACGCCTTCCGGGCTGCGCTGCACGATACCTTCGACGATCATCAGCCGGGATGCCATCACCGCGCGCCGGTAGCGCTCCAGCCGATGTGCCCAGAGCACGATATTGGCGATGGCGTCCTCATCCTCCAGCGTGATGAAGATGGCCTTGCCCTGGCCCGGCCGTTGCCGCACCAGCACCACGCCGCCGATGCGGACAGACGCGCCGGCCTTGACTGTCCGCAGATCGCGGCAGGGGATGACCCCTTCGGCCGCGAAGAAGGGCCGCAGCAGCGCCATGGGGTGCGCTTTCAGGGAGAGGCGATGGGTCTGGTAATCGGCCGCGACATGCTCACCCAGCGTCATGGGCCGCAGGGCGATGGCCTGCTCCTCCCCCAATTCGCGCGCATGAGCAGCGGCGAACAGCGGCAGTTCATCGGTGGGCGTGCGGCGCACCTCCCACAAAGCGGCGCGCCGGTCCCGCCCCAAGGAACGGCAGGCATCGGCGTCAGCAAGCAGATGCAGCGCCCGCGCCGGCAGGCCGGTGCGGCGTGCCAGCGTCTCGATATCGGTAAAGGGGCCGCCGGTCCTGCGAGCATCGACAATGGCGGCCGCCCAATCTTCGTTGAAACCATCGATCTGGCGGAAGCCGAGGCGCAGGGCCAGGGCGGCCTGCCCTGCCTGCGCGGCGGCTGGCTGCTCGCTTGCATGTTTCTGTGCATCGGCCCCGCGCATCTCTGGTTCCGCGCCGGCGGGGCAAGGCTCCAGCCCATTATCCCAGCTGCTGGCGTTGACGTCCACGCCATGCACCGTCACGCCATGGTTGATCGCGTCACGCACGAGCTGGGCGGGCGCATAGAAGCCCATGGGCTGCGCGTTCAGCAGCGCGGCGGTGAACACCGCCGGATGGTGGCATTTGAGCCAGGCCGAGACATAGACCAGCCGCGCGAAGCTTTGCGCATGGCTCTCGGGAAAGCCATAAGAGCCGAAGCCCTCGATCTGTCGGTAGCAGCGCTCGGCAAAATCGCGCTCATAGCCGCGCCCCACCATGCCGTTGATCATCTTGTCGCGAAAACCGCCGATGGTGCCGACATTACGGAACGTCGCCATGGCGCGGCGCAGGCCGTTGGCTTCCTCGTCGCTGAAGCCCGCGGCGGTGATGGCGAGTTGCATGGCCTGCTCCTGGAACAAGGGCACGCCGAAGGTCTTGCTCAGCACCCCGCGCAACTCGTCCTGGGGATATTGCAAGGCAGGCGAGGGGAATTCGACCTTCTCCTCTCCATTGCGCCGCCGCAGATAGGGGTGGACCATATCGCCCTCGATAGGGCCGGGGCGGACGATCGCCACCTGCACCACGAGGTCATAGAATATGCGGGGCCTGAGGCGAGGCAGCATGTTGATCTGCGCGCGGCTTTCCACCTGGAACACGCCGATGCTGTCGCCTTTGCAGAGCATGTCATAGACGGCACCGTCCTCCGCCTCGAGATCGACCTTCAGCGTGTGGTCGCCGAGGCCGTGATTGCGCATGAGCTGGAAACTCTTGGCGATGCAGGTGAGCATGCCGAGCGCCAGCACGTCGACCTTCATGATCCTGAGCGCGTCGATATCGTCCTTGTCCCATTCGATGAAGGTGCGCCCATCCATCGCCGCGTTGTGGATCGGCACCAGCTCGTCGAGCCGGCCCTGGGTCAGCACGAAGCCGCCGACATGCTGCGAGAGATGGCGCGGCAGGTTGAGGATGCGCTGCACGAAATGGGCAAGCCGCGCGATCTCGGGCGAATCGGGGTCGAAACCGCTCTCCTCGATCCGCTGGCGCTCATAGGTCGAGGCATAGCTGCCCCAGACCGTGCTCGACAGGCGCGCCGTGACGTCCTCGCTCAAACCCAGCGCCTTGCCGACCTCACGCACGGCGCTGCGGGCGCGATAATGGATGGTGGTGGCGGCAAGGCCCGCACGCGCGCGGCCGTAGCGCTTGTAGATATATTGGATGACCTCCTCGCGCCGCTCATGCTCGAAGTCGACGTCGATGTCCGGCGGTTCCTTGCGATTGGCGGAGAGGAAACGCGAGAACAGCAGGTCGTGCCGCATCGGGTCGATCGAGGTGATACCGAGCAGGAAGCAGACTGCCGAATTCGCGGCGCTGCCCCGCCCCTGGCAGAGAATCGGCGGCTCCTGCGCGCGGGCATAGTTGACGATATCATGCACCGTCAGGAAATAATGGGCATAGTCCTTCTCACGGATCAGCGCCAATTCCTTGGCGATGAGCTTCTGGACCTTGGCGGGGACGACGCGGCCATAATGGTTGAACGCGGCCTCGGTGACGAGCTCTTCCAGCCACTCCTGCGCCTCCCAGCCATGCGGCACCGGCTCGTGGGGATAATCGTAGCACAGATGCTCCAGCCGGAAGGCGATGCGTGCCAGGAAGCGCTGCGTCTCCGCCATTGCCTCCGGGCAGGCCGCGAACAGGCGGGCCATGTCATCCCGCGCCTTCAGGTGGCGCTCGGCATTGGCGGCGAGCGCCCGCCCGGCTTGCTGCACGGTGGTGTGCAGCCGGATCGCGGTCATGACATCCTGTAAGGGCCGGTCCTCCGGCTTGGCATAAAGCGCGTCATTGAGAGCAAGGAGCGGCACGCCGGCCGTGTGTGCCAGATGCTGCCGCTGGGCGAGCTGGCGCGCGTCCTGCCCCGTCCGTCCCATGGCCGCGCCGAGCCAGACGCGGCCCGGCGCCGCCGCGACGAGGCGGCGCAGCAGGTCCGGCGTCGCGGGATCATGGTCGGATGGCAGAACGATCAGCAGCAGATCGTCGCTATGGGCCAGCAGGTCGCTGAGATAGAGGGTGCACGCGCCCTTCTTCGCGCGACGGTTGCCCGTGGTGAGCAGGCGCGTCAGGCGGCCCCAGCCATGGCGCGTGGCGGGGTAGGCGATGATGTCGCTCGTGCCATCGGCAAAGACGAGGCGGGCGCCGGTGACAAGCTGGAAATCGTCGGGCACCGGCTCCCCCGCCTCGCGCAGAAGGGCAATGCCGATCTTGGCGCGCACCACGCCGGCCACTGTGTTGCGATCGGCAATGCCGATGCCGGCATGCCCCAGCGCGACTGCCCGTGCGACCATCTCACCCGGTGTCGAAGCACCATGCAGGAAGCTGTAGGCCGTGGTGCAGGCCAGTTCGATATAGGGGGACGGTTCGCTCATGACCGGGCGTTCCGGTGGGTCTGCGGCAGGGGCGCGGCGTCATCGGGGCGGCATGCGACGGCCGGTCTGATCCTATGCGAGAGGGGCGGAGGCTTGGCGCCTGTCCGCTTCGGGTGGCGCCATGGCCCGCTCCTGCGCGGGCAGGAGCCTCGAGCGGCCGTGAACCGCCCATCTGCCTTGAGCGCCTGCTTGCGCGGGAGCACGACCATCTCATACGGACAAGCCCGAGAGCGGATCGCCATCCAGCGCTTTGCGAGGGACGGTTTCCCGCACACCCACTGCTCACGGATCGGTCGGCCGCTGCGTGCGAGGGCACGGAGAGTCTCCATGGTCGGTGCGCCTTCTCCTGAAGCGCGCGTCATCCGAATGGACACCGGATCAGGCGAACAGGCCATGGACATACCAATGCGGCTGCGCGATCTCGCGCTCATAGAGGCCGTGGCGGAACAGCCAGAAGCGCCGGCCGCTCTCATCCTCGACGCGATAATAGTCGCGGGTGAGGCCGGGATTGCCGGCATGGCCATCGGGCCGCCGCCACCATTCGGGCGCGATCCGCTCCGGCCCTTCCTGCCGCACGATGCGATGGAGGGCGCCGCGCCACCGGAACTGGCGGGGCGGCCCATCCGGCACCTGCGCGATCACCTCCACCTGCTCGGGAGGATCGAGCAGGGCGAGCGGCCGCAACGGCGGTTCGCCGGGGCGCGCGGCGTCCCACATGGGCGTGACTGCGATTGCCTGCCCGTGCGGCACGAGGTGCGCCGCGCGCTCGGGCAGATGCGTGTCGCGCGGCACGAAACGGCGCAGGCGATCCGCCCCCAGGCGCGCGGCGAGCCGGTCGAGCAGGGCGGCGACATCGGCATCGCGCGACCGCTCGCCATCCAGCGCCGGCTGCGCTGCGTCCAGCGCCTCCACTGTCGGCACGGCCAGCCGCATCAGATCGAAGCCGAAGCCGGGATCGAGCGGGTCCGCCAACGCTTCGATCCTTTCGCGGATGAGCCGCAGCACCAGGGCCGGCGCGCGGACGGGCTGGCCGGTCTCGACGGCAAGGTCGCGCGTCGCTCCGTCGCTGCGGTAGAAGCGCGCGGCGAAGCGGCGGCCGCCTTGATGCCGCTCGGCAAGCTGGGCGCAGGCCAGCGCCAGCAACTCGTCCAGCACCGCCAGCACCGTCTCGACTTGCGCGACCGGCTCGGCGAAGCGCCGCTCGACATGGATCGGCGGCGCCGGGCGGCGCGGGGTGATGCGGCTGTCGATCCGGCCCAGCAGCCGGTCGCGTGCATCGACCAGCGCCGCTCCGAAACGGGCGGCGAGAGGCGCGGGTGGCAGGTCGGCCAGATCGCCGATGGTGACGAAACCGGCACGGCGCAGGGCAAGGAGCGTGTCGGCCCCGGTGCATAAGGCGATGAGTGGCAGGCGGCGCACGGCTGCTTCGCCCCCCGCCTTGCCGCTTTGCAGGGCGCCATCCAGCCGCGCCAGCGCGAGCGCTGCCTCTGGCGTGGCGGCGCGCGCCGCTTGCGTCCGCAGCCCCTGCGTGCGCATGAGTCGCAGCGCGTCCCTGACCAGCGACGCCTCGCCGCCAAACAGATGCGCGCAGCCCGTGATGTCGAGCAGCAGCCCGTCGGGCGGGGCGATTTCGATCATGGGCGTGAAGCGGTCACATAGATCGGCCAGCCGCTCCAGGAGCCTCGCCTCGCCATCCGGATTGTGCGGCAACGCGCGCAGGCCAGGCACGCGCGCCCGCGCATCGGCCAGCGCCATGCCCGGCGTCAGCCCCGCCGCCAGCGCATCGGAATCCAGCGCGTGCAGGCGGAACGCGCCGCGCTCCTTGACGGTGAAGACGAGCGGTGCCGGTTCAGACGGCCATGCGCCAGTCGGCCTGCTCCCCACGGATCGTCTCTCCCGGCAATGGATCATATCCGCCGCCAGAAAGGGGAAAACGAGCGCCAGGAAGTGCCGCCGGTCTGAAACAGCCTGCATCACGATTCCACTCCACGGTCCATTCCAGCCCCGCCATGCCGCCGCGCTGGCGCAGCAGGGCGAGGCGCAGGGTTGTGTGACCGGGCGCCTCCGCCGTCAGTGCGGCGGATGGCGCGGCCGCCACCTGCCAGCGCGTTCGCGCGGCGCTGGGCATCGGCCGCGCGCCGCGCGTGCGCACGAGCAGCGGCGTGACGCCCGATGCTTCCGCCGCCAGGGCGAGACGGCGGCTCGCGGTCAAATCGAGCAGCGATGGGTTCCCGCTCAGCTCCAGCACCACGGCGCCCAACCCCGCACAGCGCAGGGCATCCACTCCTGCTCGCAGCAGCCCCGCCGCGTCGGGCAGGAGGCCGAGGATCACGCGGGCAGGGGATAGCCCCAGATCGGCGAGGCCTGGCCCGTGCAACCCCGCCTTGCGCTGCACGGCCGCTTCCCTCAGCCAGAGGATGAACGATGCCGTCGGCGCCGCGCGGGTGAGGCACAGGGCCAGCATCGCGGCGGTTCCGAGCGCGCTTGCCTCATCGTCTGCGTCGTTTGCGAAAAGCTCATGCAACTGCCCTGCCGCCAAACCGCCGCCCAGTACCCGGTCGATGGCATCCACCCCGAGCGGGTACGGCCGCCCTGTCTTCTGTGTGGGCGGCGCGGACAAAGCCCGTTTCAGGGCGGGATGAAGGCGAATCGACTCATTCATGTTCTCTTTATGTTCTCAAATGGCGAGAATGAGTCAAGGGTGGGCCAGAGCGTTTTCGACGGACCGTCCATTTCTACGTGTGATACGCGCTAATTTTTGGCGATACTCGCCAACAGGTGAAAAATCCTGACTAATGGCCTTTCGAGGTCGGATTATATAATATTGATATTTCAATATCTTATCAATTTGGCACGCTAACTGCAGAGCATCGGGCACAGGTCAATCGCCTGTCAGATTTCAGACCCGAGGAGACAGAAAATGCCGAAGATCGCTACCCTTATCGCCGTTGCCACCGCCGCCACCGCTATCGCCTTCACCGCGCCCGCCATGGCCGCCCCGGCCCAGGGTTCCACGATGAAAGCCAAGATCATCCAAAAGAATGGCGAGACGCTTTATTGCGTCAAGGAGACGGTGACCGGATCGCGCGTGCCCAACCGCCTGTGCCTGACCAAGCAGGAATGGGAGCTGCGCGGCTCGATTGTCGCGGCCGCCACGAGCGACCACAGGCTGGCGTCCAACCCGCAGATTGCCAATCGGAACTGAGCCGGCGCCGAAGGCCGTCCCTCACGGGCGGCATGGACCGGAACCCGGCCGCGCGGCGCAATAGGCGCCCGCGGCCGGCTCCGTTTTCAATCCTGCGCCACGACTGCCTTGGCCTGGCGCCGCCGGGCGAGGATGTTCAAGCCCTCGACCAGCGCCGAGAAGGCCATCGCCGCATAGACATAACCCTTGGGCACATGCGCGCCGAAGCCTTCCGCGATCAGTGTGGTGCCGATCAGCATCAGGAAGCTGAGCGCCAGCATGACCACCGTGGGGTTGCGCTCGATGAAGTTGGCGAGCGGCGTCGCGGCGAACATCATCACGCCGACCGCGACGATCACCGCGATGACCATGATGGCGAAATTGTCCGTCATGCCCACGGCGGTGATGATGCTGTCGATCGAGAAGACGAGATCGAGCAGGATGATCTGGCCGATGGCGGCGGCAAAGCCGATGCCGAGCGCGCCGGCGTCGAACATGTCGTCGCTGGGGTGTGGGTCGATCGTGTGGTGGATCTCCTTGGTCGCCTTCCAGACGAGGAACAGCCCGCCGGCGATCAGGATGATGTCCCGCCACGAGAAGCCGCGCCCGAACAGCTCCAGGATCGGCTCGGTGAGCTGGACGATCCACGCGATCGAGGCGAGCAGCAGCAGCCGCATGACCAGCGCGAGGCCGATGCCCGTGCGCCGTGCCTTTACCCGCTGGTGCTCCGGCAGCTTGTTGCTGAGCACGGAGATGAAGATGAGATTGTCCACGCCCAGCACCACTTCCATGGCGATGAGCGTGGCGAGCGCTGCCCAGGCGGCGGGTTCGCTCGCCAGGGCAGCCAGGCCTTCCATCATGGGATCAACCTTTCCGGTTGGAGGTTATTCGCGCTCGCCCGTGAGGTTGAGCAGCAGCTGGAAGATATTGACGAAGTTCAGATAGAGCGAGAGCGCACCGAACACCGCCATCTTCGTCTCCGTCTCATGGCCGAGATTGGCGGCATAGCGGACCTTGATATTCTGCGTGTCCCAGGCGGTGAGGCCGACGAACACCAGAACGCCGATCACCGAGATGGCGAACTGCAACGCGCTCGAGCCGACGAACAGGTTGACCAGGCTGGCGATCAGCACGCCGATCACGCCCATGATGAGAAAGCTGCCGAAGCGGGAGAGATCCGCCTTTGTCGTGTAGCCATAGAGGCTCATCGCGGTGAACATCGCGGCGGCGATGAAGAAGGTCTGCGCGATGCTCATCCCCGTGAAGACGAGGAAGATGGAGGCCATGGAGAGGCCCATCACGGCGCAGAAAGCCCAGTAGGCGGTCTGCGCCGCCTGCGCGCTCATCCGCTCGATGCGGAAGGAGAAGAAGAACACGAACGCCAACGGCGCGAACATCACCGCCCATTTGAGCGGCGAGCTGAAGATCGGCTGGTAGAGCGCCGGCGTCGACGCCACGAACAGCGCGACGATGCCGGTGAGCAGCACGCCTGATGCCATATAATTGTAGATGCGCAGCATATGGGCGCGCAGGCCCGCGTCGAAGGAGGCGGTATCCGGGACCGCACCGCGCCTGAGAAGCCGCTCTTGTTCGTACATGACAAACCTCGTTTGATGTTTCCAAACGAGTGCTCCGCTACCGGCTTTCGAACCATAAATCAGACCAGCATCGAGCGCACTCGATGCGGTCCGACATCACGATCGCTGCGACGATCGCCAGAGGGGCCCGGCCCGCATTGGCAGCAGAAATAAAGGCCCGGCTTCGGGAAATCAATGCCCTGCGTGCCGCATGAGGGCGCTTTGTCGTGCAACGGTCGGGGAAACTGCCTGCAACAAGCCATCGCACTTTGCCGGACATGCTGCTACAGCGCTCCGCAATCATCGCCGCCGCCGCGTCGGCATTCCGCTGCTTCCATCGAATGAGAGTCCGTGTCGCAAACCGTTGAACAGGAAAGACTGGCAGCCGTCGCCGAACGTGTGCGGGCCTCGCAGAGTCTCGGTCGCTCGGGAACATTGCACCGGCTGTTCGACTATCTGCTGGAGCGGACACTCGAGGGCGAGACGCCCAAGGAGATCGAGATTGCCGGCGATGTGTTCGGCAAATCCGGTTCCGATCTGCTCGTCGATGCGTCGGTCCGGGTCTATGTCCATCGGCTGCGCAGGAAGATCGAGGATTATTACGCCGGCCCCGGCCAGGCGGATGTCGACCAGCTGGCCTTGCCGAAGGGCGAATATCGCTTCCAGCTCATCAGGGCGGGCGGCGATGGCGCTCCATCGACCGAGGCGGATGGGGAAGGCGGGGCGGACGTTTCCCCGCTCAAGGCGGGGCGCTGGCCTGCGCATTGGCTGTTCCTGCTGCTCGGGCTGGTCGCGGGCGCGGCTTTGGTGTTCGCCGCGCACTGGGCGATGACGCCGCGCGATCCGCTCGATGCGGTGCGGGCATCCGCCGTGTGGGAACCGCTGATCGAGAGCCGGCGGGCGCTGATCGTGGTGCCGGGCGACTATTATATCATGGGCGAGCGCGATGCGTCCTCCGCCGACCCTGCCCGGCTGGTGCGCGAGTATCAGGTCAACTCCCGCGAGGAGCTGGACGAATGGTTCATGCGCGAGCCGTCGCTGCGTGAACGCTATGTGGACCTCAATCTCTATTATCTGCCGGTCAGCACCGGCTATGCCCTCAAGACGGTGATGCCGATCATCACACCAGGTCTTGCCAAGGGGCGGGCATCGTGGCTGGTGCCGTCCTCCAAGGTGACGCCCAATCTGCTCAAGGATGGCGACCTCGTCTATGTCGGCCTGCTGAGCGGGCTGGGCCTGCTCCAGCAGCCGGTGTTCGCCAATTCGCGCTTTGCCTTCGCGGGCAGCTTCGATGAGATCATCGATAGCAAGACGGGCAAGGTCTATATCGCCGATCCGCCGCGGGACCCGGCAACGGCGCGGCGTAATTATGCCTATGTCGCCAAGCTCCCCGGCCCCAATGGCAACACGATCGTGATCGTTGCCGGCACGCGTGATCCCGCCTTGCTTCAGGCGGTGGACATCGTGAGCACCCCAACCACGCTCAAGCAGCTTCAGGATACGGTGCGCAGCCGCTATTTCGAGGCGCTCTATGCTGTCGATGGCGTCGGCGAGAGCAATCTGCGCGGCACGCTCATCGCCGCTGCCCCGCGCTCCGCAGAAGGCATGTGGGACGCCGAACTGGAAGCAGGCGTCCAGTAGGTTCGCACGTTACACATAAAGTGTAACGTTGCTGTAACAGGTCTCTACCGTTCATAACTTGTTCGAGCCTATCCTGTCGTTAGCGGCCGACCGTCACAACAAAACGGTCAGGGCTTGCGTATGGATGTCTCGAAGCGCTTCAATCTCGTCAATTGTCTCACCCTGCTCGCGGCGACCTTCGCCGCGAGTGCGCCCGCGTTCGCGCAAGCTGCGGTAGCGGACTCAACCGCGCCTGCCGAGGCCGATCATGACGGCCAGAACGACATCGTCATTTTCGGGCGGGGGGAGAACAAGATCGGGATTGCCGGCGCGGCGAGCGAAGGGAGCGTCAGCGGGTCGGACCTGCTGATTCGCCCGCTTCTCAAGGTCGCCGAGTTGCTTGAAGTGGTGCCGGGCATGATCGCCGCCCAGCATTCGGGCAGCGGCAAGGCCAACCAATATTTCCTGCGTGGCTTCAATCTGGATCACGGCTCGGATTTCACGACTTATATTGACGGCGTGCAGATGAATTTGCGCACGCACGGGCATGGCCAGGGCTATCTCGACCTCAACGGCCTCATTCCCGAGATTGTCGACCGCGAAGACTATCGCAAAGGCCCCTATCGCGCCGATGGCGGGGACTTCGCCATGGCCGGCGCGGCGTATTTCCAGACCGTCGATCGGTTCGATGCGCCGTGGGCGTCTGCCGAGGGCGGGTCTTTCGGCTGGCGGCGTTTGGCGGCCGGCGGCACCATCCCCACCGGGCAGGAGAGCGCGCTCACGCTCGCCGCGCAGGTCAAGGCCTATGATGGCCCATGGCAGGAGCCGGAAAAATTGCGCCATGTGTCCGGCTTCGCCAAATATAGCCAGCCGCTTGGCGACGTCGATTTCGCGCTGACGCTCCATGGCTATCATGCGACATGGCACCCGACGGAGCAGATTCCCGAGCGCATCATCGGCTCGGCGGTCTGCCCGGACGTGCATTGCTCGCCGGACCCGACCGCCAAGGGCATGACGACGCGCTTCATCGGCGATGCGCAGGTCAAGGGCGAGAGCTTTCAGGCCGGCGTCTCCGCGCAATATTACAATTGGTGGATGTTCTCGAACCCGACTTACGCCAATGCGGACGGGACGAGCGCGCAGATCCGCCAGTTCGATCGGCGCTGGATCTTCCAGGGGCGCGGTTCGAAATGGTGGAATCTCGCCGATACGCTCAAGCTCACCATCGGCGGCGAGGGGCGGCTGGACAGCATTGGCAATGTCGGCGTCTATCACACGATCGACCGTGTCTTTGCCGAAAGCCTCGGCGCTTATGAGGTGAGCGAGGGGTCGCTCGCGCTCTATGGCGAGGCGGAGTGGACACCGCTGCCCGGCCTGCGCGTCATTGGTGGCCTGCGGGGCGACCGCTATGCCTATCGCGTGACGGCTCACGATGCGGAAGCGGCCGCGCTTGGCGAGGGCAAGGGGCATGATAGCCTCGTCTCGCCCAAGATCGCGCTGGCTTATGCCATCGTGCCGCAACTCGAACTCTATGCCAATTGGGGCAAGGGCTTCCATTCGAACGACGTGCGCGGATCGGTAACGACGACGCCGGTGCCCGTGCTGGTCGATGGCACCGGCAAGGAACTGGGCGCCCGGCTCCAGCTGGGCGGCCTCTCGCTCACCGCGACCTATTGGTGGCTGGACCTTGGCAGCGAACTGAAATTCGTGGGCGATTCCAATGCTGTCGAGCCGACGGGCGCCAGCAGGCGGCATGGTTACGAACTGGTCGGGTTCTGGCGGCCGACCAACTGGCTCGCCATCGATGCCAACTATACCCGCAGCCACGCCCGCTATGACAATGGCGAGCATATCCCCAATGCGTTCGAGGATGCCGCGCAAATCGGCGTCTCGGTCGTACTGGATCGGTGGAAGGCGTCCCTGCGCTATCGCCATCTCGGCGCCTATCCGCTGATTGAGGACAACAGCGTGCGGGACAAGGGCAGCAATGTCGTGAACGCGCGCGGCGCCTATCAGCTTGGCCCGGTCGAACTCTATGCCGAGGTCGTCAACCTGTTCGACAGCGACGACAAGGACATGGCCTATTATTATGAATCCTATGTTCCCGGCTATGATGCGGAGCCGGTGGATGGGCGGTTGAGCCGGGTCCTGGAACCCCGCACGCTCCGCATCGGCGCAACGATGAAATTCTGACCTCCGGCACGGCCAGCACCGCGCCGCGAGCGGAGCCGCTTTCAGCGGTTCCACCCCGCTCCGCCCCCTGCCTCCCCGCGGGGGCGGAGCACCCTGACCGGAAGAGCGGCCGCCGCTAGGGGAGGCCAGCGCCCGACGGATGACGATGTGCCGCCAGCAAAGATGCGGCGCGTTTCCGCACGCAAAGCCTCGTGACAAGGCTGGCTTGATCGGCAATATACCCTCGGGAACATGCTTCGGGGGAGAGAAGGGTCATGGTTTCAGCCCGCGCCGTTTGGCGCCCGTCGCCGCGACAGGCGGCCGCTGCTCCCCGCCTCAGCCAGACCGGCTATCCGCCACACCCATCCATTTGTCACCGCGCCTTTGCGCTTGTGTCGCTCCGTGGCTCGGCTCCGCGCCGTCCTGCCGGGAGTGCCGTCGTCTTTTTCCCGATTGAAAGGAGTTCCGATGCGTAAGATTCTTCTCAGCACGGCCATCGCCCTTGGCCTCACCGCCACCGCCATGCCGGCCTTCGCCCAGGGCAGCTGCGATCGCGCCGATCTGCAAAAGGTGGCGGATGGATATATCGCAGCGCAGACCGCGGGCGATGCCGGCAAGCTGCCGATGGGGCAGTGGGTGCAATATACCGAGCAACTCGATTCCTCGGCCAGCATGTCCACCGGCATCCTGTCCATGCCGCAGAAGATCGACTTCCATCGCTCTTTTCTCGACACCGAGAGCTGTTCGACCTTCTCCGAGGTCATCATTGCCGACAAGGCGCATCCCTATGTGCTGGGCACCGTGATCTCGACGCGGGGCGGAGCGGCCAACGCTGTCGATACGCTGATTACCGACGCGGATGACTGGCTGTTCAATGCCGACAATACGCTGAAATATTCCAAGGCGGAGAAGTGGACGGAGATCCCGGTGGCCGAGCGGGACAGCCGGCAGACGCTGATCGCCGCCGCCAATGCCTATCTCGATTATTTCAACGACAAGACTGTCACCGTGCCGTGGGGCACGCCCTGCGCGCGGCTGGAGGGCGGCCTTTACACCGCGAAGGGCGCGCCGGGCGTCGCCAGCCCGGAGGATAGCTGCGATGTCGGCGTGCCCAGCGACACCAAGCTGGTCGACCGCCGCTATATCGTCGACGATACGATCGGCGCCGTCGCGGTGCTGCTGAGCTTCGGCAAGAACCAGCTGCCGGACGTTCACAGCTTCCGCATCGAGAAGGGCAAGATCCGCTACGTGCACACCATCACCGTGTGCAAGACCTTCAACTGCGGTTTCGACGTGCCGGAGCAGCTCAAGACCAGCAGCAAGTAACGGCCGCCCACCGGCGGTATTCCTGCGTCTCCCCGGCGGAACCCGGCCTGATCCGGCCCGGTTCCGCCGGGGTTTTTCGCGCCGATTATCGCGCGTGCCGCACCGTTGGTCGCCGCGGGGATAGCAGGACCGCCGTGGCGGGCGCATGCGGCCTTCAGGGGGTCGAAAGACCGGCGCGCGGGGGTTTGCGCGCCACGAAGGGAGAGACTATGCGTTATCAAGCCATCGTGCTGGCCAGCCTGGGCGCTCTGGCGCTCACGGCCTGCGCAAAGAAACAGGATGTTGCCGCCGCGCCACCTCCCCCGCCGGGCGCCGTGTCGGGCAGTGTCGCGGCCGATCGGGACGGCGATGGGATCATCGACGGCTATTATACGTCCGATGGGATCTACCATCCCAACTATGTTCCGCCGCCACCTCCCCCGCCGCCTCCGCCGAGCCGGACGGGAGAACGGGGCTGATCCACTCTGCACGGGGGGTGCGGCGCTGCCGCATCCCCCTTTTCACCATCGCCATGGCCAGCCTTTGCTTCGGCGCAGCGCAGCCGCTCGCCGCCACGCCCAAGGCTGCCGCGCGCCCGCCGGCCGCTGCGGCCGCCGCCGCGCAGGATGCGATCGCGCGCGCGATCCGCGGCAAGGCCAGCGGTGCGTATAAGCGCTTCTATGCCGAGCGGGATTTCCGCCCCCTGTGGACCAAGGGCGGCGTTATCGGCCCGCAGGCCGAGGCGTTGATCGGTTTTCTCAAGACGGCGGATCTCGATGGCCTCAAGCCTTCGCGATATGATCCCGATGCGCTTGCAGAGGATGTGCGCGCGGCCCGAAGTGGCGACCCGGCCGCCGTGGCCCGCGCGGAGCTGGCGCTCTCCCGGGCCTTTACGCGCTATGCGGCTGACCAGCGCCAGTCCGATGCGGACATCACTTATACAGACAAGGCGCTCAAGCCCAAAAAGCTGAAGGCCGATGCCATCCTGCGCGCAGCCGCCTTCCCCAAGTCCTTCCCCGATTATATCGCCGATATGGGGTGGATGAGTCCGCATTATCTCCGCCTGCGCACGCGGGTCGCGCAGGGGAAGAAGCAAGGCCTGCCCGATAAGGCGATGGACCGCCTTTACCGCAATCTCGATCGTGCCCGGCTGTTGCCCAGCCCATGGACCCGCCACATCGTTGTCGATGCCTCATCCGGCCTCCTCTGGTATTATCAGGCCGGCGAGCAGGTCGGTTCGATGAAGGTGGTGGTCGGCGCGCGCGAGACGCAGACGCCGATGCTGGCGGGGATGGTGCAATGGGCCATTCTCAACCCTTATTGGAACGTTCCCACCTATCTCGCTCGCAAGAGCATCGCGCCCAAGATACTGGCGGGCCGCTCGCTCAAATCGATGCGGATGGAAGTGCTCTCCGACTGGAGCGCAAACGCCCATCTGCTCGACCCCAAGAGCGTGAACTGGGCGGCGGTCGCCTCCGGGGCGGAAGAAATCCGCCTGCGCGAACTGCCGGGGGCCGGCAACAGCATGGGGCGGGTCAAGTTCATCTTCCCCAATGATGAGGGCATCTACCTGCACGATACCCCCGCGCGCGACCTGCTCAAGAAGCCGGACCGGCACTTCAGCAACGGCTGCATCCGGCTGGAAGATGCGGGGGCGCTAGGGCGCTGGCTGCTCGGTAAGGCGATACCGGCGGCGGCTTCCTCCAAAACGCCCGAGCAGGCCGTTCCGCTGCGCGCCGCCGTGCCGATCTACCTCACTTATCTGACGGTCACGGCGTCGAATGGGCGCGTGATCTTCCGCGACGATATCTATGGGCGGGACGAATAGAATCGTGTTCGGATCGGCCGGGGTTCCACCTTGGGCGCTCCTGTGCGTTAGCCGCCAATTTCCCGCACCAGCGCCTGACCGTCCGCCCCGTTCCAGTCGAGCGCGCCTACGATGCGGGCGACTTCCTTGCCCTTGCCATCGTAGAGGATCGTCGTCGGCAGCGTGCCGGTCGCATAATGGAAGCCCAGCGCATTCTCCGGGTCCAGCCAGGTCTTGAGCGTGCTCAGGCCGCGCGCTTGCCAAAATGGGCCAACGCCGCCGATTTCCTGATCCTGCGAGACGGCGATCACGGTGATGCCCTTGAGGGTGGCATCGGCGGCGATCTTGTCCAGCGCCGGCAGTTCCGCCACGCAGGGCGCGCACCAGGTCGCCCAGAGATTGACCAGCAGCGGCTTGCCCGCCGCGATCTGCTTGAGGGTGGCGGGCGAGCCATCGAGCGTCGTGAAGGTCTTGTCCGGCATGGCCGTGCCCTTGTGGCTGCGGTCGACGACATGCTTGAACACGTCACCGCCGGCCTCATTGCCGGCCGAAGGCGGCACTTCGTCGCTCGTCACCTCGTCCGGCGTGGCAGCCGCCTGGTTGGCCGTGCCTTGCGCCGACTCCCCGGATTGCTTATCGCAGCCGCTCGCGGCCAGAGAGAGGCCGGCAAGCACGGCAAGGGCAAGTTTCAGGCGCATGGCAGACTCCGAGAAGAATGGCGCGAACAGCATGTGGGGCGGGCGCTTCGCGCAAGGGCCGGCCGCGGTCATGCGCGAGATAAATGCCTCGCTGCCGTTCGACAAGCGCTTGTGGCGGCAGGATGTCGCCGGCTCGATCGCGCATGCGCGCATGCTGGGCGCGCAAGGCATATTGAGCGCGGCCGATGCGGAGGCGATCATCGGCGGCTTGGAGGCTGTCGCCGCGGAGTATGAAGCGGGCGATCTTCCCGAGGATCTCGACCTTGAGGATATCCACATGGCGACCGAGACGCGCCTTGCGGAAAAGATCGGCCCGGCCGCCGGGCGCTTGCACACCGCGCGCTCGCGTAACGATCAGGTGGCGACCGATTTCCGGCTGTGGGTGCGGGACGCGATGGACGAGGTGCTCGGCGCGCTCGCCACGCTCCAGCGCGCGCTGGTGGCGCGGGCGGGCGAGCATGCCGATGCAGTGATGCCCGGCTTCACCCATCTGCAATCCGCGCAGCCGGTGACGCTGGGGCATCACCTCATGGCCTATTATGAGATGATCGCGCGGGATCGCTCGCGCTTTGCCGATGCCCGCGCGCGGATGAACCGCTCGCCGCTCGGCAGCGCCGCGCTGGCCGGCACCGGTTTCCCGATCGACCGGCACATGACCGCGCACGCGCTGGGCTTCGATGCGCCGACCGACAACAGCCTCGATTCCGTCTCGGACCGGGATTTCGCGCTCGATTATCTGATGGCGGCGGGACAGTGCGCGCTGCACCTTTCGCGGCTCGCGGAGGAGTTCGTGATCTGGGCGAGCCAGCCCTTCGGCTTCATCAGCCTGCCCGATGCTTACTCCACCGGCAGCTCGATCATGCCGCAGAAGCGTAACCCGGACGCAGCCGAGCTTGTGCGCGGCCATGCCGGGCGGATCATCGGCTGCATGACCAGCCTGTGCATCACCATGAAGGGCCTGCCGCTCGCTTATTCCAAGGACATGCAGGACGACAAGCCGCCGGTGTTCGAGGCGCATGACCTGCTGGGGCTGTGCATCACCGCGATGACCGGCATGGTCGAGACGACGACCTTCCGCACCGGGCGGATGCGGGCGCTGGCGGAGAGCGGTTTCGCCACCGCCACCGATCTTGCCGACTGGCTGGTGCGGGAAGGGAACGTGCCGTTCCGTGAGGCGCATCACATCACCGGCCGCGCGGTCAAGGCGGCGGAGGAGGCCGGCGTCGGCCTTGCCGATCTGCCGCTGGAGACGCTGCGGGCGATCGACGCGCGGATCGACGAGCGCGTCTATGCCGTGCTCACGGTCGATGCCTCGGTCGCCAGCCGCCGGAGCCATGGCGGCACCGCGCCCGATCAGGTGCGCGCGCGCATCGCGCAGGCGCGGGCCGCGCTGGATGGTGAGGCGGCGTCATGATCCGCGCGCTGGTTTCGCTGGCGCTGCTGGCGGCGCTTGCGGCCTGTGGGTCGCGCACGCGGCTCTATCCGCGGCCGGGTATGACGGCGGTCCCCAAGGCGGCCGCCGCGGAGCGCGCGCAAACGGCCGAGGAGTTGATGCGCCCATCCACGCAAGCGCAGCCGGAGCGGCAGGCGGACCTGATCCGCCGCTCCGTGCCGCGTGAGGACGATCCGTTCGACCTGCCGCCGCAAGCCCATAATGGCAAGCCCGATGCGCGCCCGGCGGATGCGACCTCGCCCGTGCCGCCGCCGGAGAATGTCACGCCCGATAGCGGCTCGGGCGAAGGCCTGCCCGATGCGCCGACCAAGACCGACCCGAACGCGCCCAAGCGCTAGAAAGCCACCCATGGACCATTTCACCTATCGCGACGGCGTGCTGCACGCCGAGGATGTGCCGATGGCGGCGATTGCCGAGGCGGTCGGCACGCCGGTCTATATCTACTCGCGCGCCACGCTGGAGCGCCACGCCCGCGTGTTTCGGGAGGCGCTGGCCGCCCTGCCGCGCACGCACATCGCCTTTGCGATCAAGGCCAACCCCAATCTCGCTGTGCTCAAGGTGCTGGCGCGCGAGGGATTCGGTGCGGACATCGTCTCGGGCGGGGAGATGAAGCGCGCGCTGGCGGCGGGAATGCCGGCGGGCGACATCGTGTTCTCCGGCGTCGGCAAGACCCGCGGCGAATTGCGCGAGGCGCTGGAAGCCGGCATCGGCCAGTTCAACATCGAACTGGAGGAGGAAGGCGAGGCGTTGGGCGAGATTGCCGCCGCCATGGGCAAGCAGGCGACCGCCGTGCTGCGCGTCAATCCGGATGTCGACGCCGGCACCCACGCTAAAATCTCGACCGGCATGAAGGAGAACAAGTTCGGCGTGCCGTTCGACCGTGCGGGCGGCATCTTCGCGCGGCTGGCGGATCGCCCCGGCCTCGCCATGCGCGGGCTGGCGCTGCACATCGGCAGCCAGCTGTTCGATCTCGATCCGCTGGCGGCCGCTTATGCCAAGGTTGGCGAACTGGCTCGGCAATTGCGCGGCGAAGGCCATGTCATCGACCGGGTCGACCTGGGCGGCGGCCTTGGCGTGCCCTATGAGCGGGACAAGGTGCCGCCCTCGCCCGCCGATTATGGCGCGATGATCGCGCGCGTGACCAAAGGCTGGGACGTGACCTTGATGTTCGAGCCGGGCCGCGTGATCGTCGGCAATGCCGGCGTGCTGCTGACCCGCGTGATCTGGGTGAAGCCCGGCGTCATCCGGCCTTATGTCATCGTCGATGCGGCCATGAACGATCTGGCCCGCCCCGCCATGTATGATGCCTGGCACGATTTCGAGGCAGTGGCGCCGAGCGGCGAACATATGGTCGCCAACATTGCCGGGCCGGTCTGCGAGAGCGGTGATACCTTCGCCATGGCGCGGGAGATCGACGCGGTGAAGAGCGGCGATCTCGCCGTGTTCCGCACCGCCGGTGCCTATGGCGCGACAATGGCGAGCACCTATAACAGCCGGGCGCTGGTGCCCGAGGTGATGGTCGATGGTGACCGCTTCGCCGTGGTCGCCGAGCGCATCCTGCCGGAAGCGATCATTGCCGCCGAACGCGTGCCGGATTTTCTGAACGACTGAGCGGGCGCGGTCCGGCCTCGACTTGGCGCGGCGCGCGCGGATAGGGTGGCCCGATGCATAGCCTGCCCATCTTCGTGCGACTCGATGGCGCGCCGGTCCTTCTGATCGGTGCCGGCGAGGCAGCGCAGGCTAAGGGCCGGCTGATCGAGCGGGCTGGCGGGGTGCCGGTGGATATGGATGACGAGCGGGCCGGGGACGCGCGCGTCGCCTTCATCGCGCTGGAGGAGCGCGTGGCGGCCGAAACAGCGGCGGCGCAGCTCAAGGCACGCGGGCTGCTAGTCAATGTCGTCGACCGGCCGGACCTGTGCGATTTCACCACGCCCGCCATTGTCGATCGCGCGCCGGTTCTGGTGGCGATCGGCACCGGCGGGGCCTCGTCGGGCCTTGCCGCCGCGCTGCGTCAGCGGCTGGAGGATCTGCTCCCCACCGCGCTCGGGCGGCTCGCGCAAGGGCTTCAGGCCGCGCGGGCGGCGATGCGGCGGCGCTGGCCCGATGGCGGCGAGCGGCGGCGCGCTCTGGCGCAGGCGCTGGCACCGGGCGGGCTGCTCGATCCGTTCGGGAATGTGCCCGATGTAGAGGAATGGCTCGACTCCGGGCACAGCGCGGCTCGGGCGGAAATCCATTGTGTAAGCATCTCCTCACCCGATCCCGATCTGCTGACCGTGCGCGATGCGCGGGCACTGGGGCGGGCCGACCGGATCGTCCATCCACCGGGGACGCCGCCGGCCATCTTGGCGCGGGCGCGGGCCGATGCCGTCCGGCTGGAATTGCCGGCCGGCGCAGGCGCGCCGGAGGCGCCGGGCCTGACGGTGCTCATCCGTCTGGACGGGCCGGCGCCATGACGAATCCTGTTGTGGAAATCGCCCTCGATGCCCGCGCCGAACTGGGCGAGGGGCCGCGCTGGCACGGCGATGAGGAACGGCTCTACTGGGTCGATATCCATCGCAACGAATTGCACCGTTACGATCCGGCAAGCGGGCGCGATGAGATGCGGCGCTTCACCCAGCCGGTCGGCTGCTTCGCCTTCCGGCGCGGCGGTGGACTGGTGCTGGCGATGAAGGACGGGCTGGCATTGCTCGATCATTGGGCGGGCGATCCGATTCCCTTTGGCGATCAACCCTTCGCTGGCGAGCCGGACCTGCGGTGCAACGACGGGCGAACCGATCCGGCTGGGCGCTTCTGGGTGGGCAGTGTCAACACCGCCAAAAGCGCGCGCAATGCGGCGCTCTATCGCGTGACGGCGGACGGTCGCTGGACGCTGCTGGAAAACGACATGCTGACCTGCAACGGCGCGGCGTTCGATGCCGCAGGGAAGGCGTTCCGCCATGCCGACACACCGAGCCATGCGCTACGCGGCTATGATGTCGATCCTGCAACGGGCGCGTTATCCGGCCGGCGGATCATCCATCAGTTTGTTGAGGGCACAGGCCGGCCGGACGGCGGATCGTTCGATGCCGCGGGCTGCTACTGGAGCGCACTGTTCGATGGCGGACGCGTGGTGCGCCTCTCGCCCGAAGGAGAGATCATGCAAACGGTCGCGTTGCCGGTGAGCCGGCCGACGATGATCGTGTTCGGCGGGGCGGATCTGCGCACGGCTTACGTCACCAGCGCGCGCGCCGGCTTGTCTCAGGAGGCGCTGGCGGATCAGCCGCATGCGGGGGCGATCTTCGCCTTTCGTGTGGAGGTGCCGGGGCTGCCGGAGTTTCCCTTCGCGGAGTGAGGGGTCGGCCTTAGCGGCGGTTCCGGGATGCGGAACCGGGTTTACGACAACAAGCGATTCCCGGCATGGGCTAACCATGCTGGGGACGAACGGGACGATGCAGCCGACCCGCTCTCCTCTTATCCGCTGCGCCGGATCGTCCGCGTGGCGCGCGAGACGAACAGCGGGTGCATGGACGTCTCGGCGACCTGGGCGAGCGGCAGGGCGGTGTCGCAGCGGGCGCATTGCGCCATCGTGCGCCCGATCAGCCAGTGGGTGCCGGCACAGCCAGGGCAGTAATTGAGCGTGCCGGGATGGTAGTTGAGCGCATAATGGGTGGCGATGGCGAGGCTGCTGGCCGGTGGCGGCACAGACGGTTGCCATTGGGTGGCGTGCGGCTGGTGAGGCATGAAGAGTCCCCTTCCTTCCTTCGCAACGAGCGAGAGTCCAGGCGGTTCCCGGACGGGGTGGACCTGCCCCGATGTGGGACGGGCGTTTGACTTCACAGCTGGCTTGACGGGGTGTCGTTATAATTTTATTATGATATCATAATTATCGGGAGGTCTGCCATGAATGCTTCCTCGTCATCGCCCACCGCCGCTGCTCCCGCCGGGCGCGGACCACTGCTGTCCGCCTCCAGGGAGGGGACGGCAAACACCTATAGCGGCTATGCGATGCTGCTGGTTCTGGTGGCGCTGTTGATCCTCACGCCGCTCGCCTTCCTGCTGGCGCTTGCTCTCGGCAGCGCCTTTCTCGCCGGCTGCGCCTGCTGGGTGGGCGGCATCCTGTTCGTGGGAACCCTCGCCGGCTTTTACATGCTGCAACCCAATCAGTCCGTGGCGATCACCCTGTTCGGCGCCTATCGCGGCACGGACCGGACGACCGGCTTGCGCTGGGTGTGGCCATGGATGCGGCGCATCAAGGTTTCCGTGCGTGCCAACAACATGGTGTCCGAGAAGCTCAAGGTGAACGACCTGCGCGGCAACCCGATCGAGATCGCGGCGCAGATCGTGTGGCGCGTGACCGACACGGCGCAGGCGCTGTTCGACGTGGAGGATTACAAGGCGTTCGTCGTCGTGCAGACCGAGGCGGCGGTGCGCGCCATCGGCTCGCGCTACGCCTATGACGATCTGGAGCATCACGAAGAGGTGACGCTGCGCGGCAACCATGAGGTGGTGAACAGCGAGCTGCGCGAGGCGCTGATCGCCCGGCTGGAGGTGGCGGGTATCACCGTGGACGAATGTGGCCTCACCCATCTCGCCTATGCGCCGGAGATTGCCGGAGCGATGCTCCGCCGCCAGCAGGCGCAGGCGGTGGTCGCCGCGCGGCAGAAGCTGGTGGAAGGCGCCGTGGGCATGGTGGAGATGGCGCTGGACCAACTCAGCCAGAAGAATGTCGTCGAGCTGGACGATGAGCGGCGCGCCGCCATGGTCTCCAACCTGATGGTCGTGCTCTGCGGCGAGCGCGAGACGCAGCCGGTGGTCAACGCCGGTTCGCTCTATCAGTAGGCGCGCCCGCGCGGCGAGCATCCGGTGAGCGAGACCCCCAAGAAACCGTTCGCGCTGCGGCTCGACCCCGCGCTCTACGACGCGCTGCAACGCTGCGCGGCTGGCGAACTGCGCAGCGTCAACGCCCAGATCGAGCTGATGCTGCGCGAGGGGCTGGGCAAGCGCGGCATCAAGCTTGCTCCGCCGACCATGCGGCGGCGCGGGCGGCCGCCGAAGACCGAGGAATAATCTGCCCGCCTTCATATCCGTCCGCCTCAAGACAGGAAGGAAAGCATCGCCATGACCCGCAAGCCCGTTGACGAGAATGACTGGTTTCCGCCCAAGCGCTACGGCTATGGCGCCGGCCTGCCGATCGCCTGGCAGGGTTGGGCGGTGCTTGGCGCTTATGGCGCTGCCATGGCGCTGTTCGTGTGGCTGGTACAAAGCCTGGACATCGCCATGCAGATCGGCGCGGCGGCGCTGCTGCTGGCGGCCACGCTGGCGCTGGTGCTCGCCACCCGCCGCCATACGCGCGGCGGGTGGCGGTGGCGCTGGGGCGACGAGGACTGACGACGCTTGGGGCGCGCGAGCGGAGTCAGCGCTGGCGGACGGTGAGTGCAGTTATGAATGATTGCCCGGTTCCGGGCGCTCCGGAACTGTCGCCACATGTCGCGTAAGGCGGGGGAAGCGGACTTTAGAAGCCCCAGATGGTGCCATCCATCGCGACGCTAACGAATATGTAGAGGAACAGGAGTAGTAATCCTGCGTAGAGGCCTCCCGTGCCCCAGAACCATGCTGGCGATGCAGCCCGTAACTCTGAGTTGCCATACGCGGATGGCATCCGGCCGGTCTTCAGGCCCACGAAAAGTGACCAACCAACGATTAGAGGAATGAACAAAAAGGAGGTTCCAACCAGCAATCGCCAATCGTTCGCAGCCCAGGCCGCGACAAGACACGGGATTGCAGAAACACCAAGCGTCCCAGCCACAAGAGCCAGACGCTGGCTTGTTTTCCAGTCCCACCAGATCATGGCAATACTATCGCATGATCACGCTAATGTCTGCAATGTTGTCGCGTCCGAACGGGCCGCTTCTGGACGAAAATGCTGCTGAAAAGCCACCCTCTCGCGAAGCCAACGAATTTGTCCACGCGCCCTGAGCATGCTGCGCAATGGCTGACGGAGCACGCCATGCCGCCCCGCCATCTTCTGAATGTCGATCCGCCCTGAGTGGGGTGACGCGGCGGATCGAGTCCTTTGCTGCAGGCGCGGCTCGCGATGGGAAATTGTGACGAAAAGGGCATATCGCGAGCCGTGTTACGCGGGGTGGCGGAGGGGGCCTGCGGTAAAAGGCTGGGCCGGGCTCCCGGCGTGCCGCGTCGGTGGGGAGATATCCACTCCGGGGCGCCTCGGAGCGCCTCCGGGAAAATTCCCGTCTCCCGCCCTCGCAACGTGCCGGAGGCGGCGCTATAAGCGCGGCCATGTCCGTTCCGGTCCAGATGAGTCCCTGCCATGTCCGATCATAATCCCGGTCTGCGCCCCTGGCGCGACATTGCGCGGCGTGAGTGCCGCCAGATCATGGTGGGCAATGTGCCGGTGGGCGGCGGCGCGCCGGTGACGGTGCAGACGATGACCAACACGCCGACCTCTGACGTGAAGGCGACGGTTGACCAGATTCGCCGCTGCGAGGAGGTGGGGGTGGACCTGATCCGCGTCTCCTGCCCCGACGTGGAGTCGACGGCGGCGCTCAAGCAGATCGTCCGCGCGGCGCGGGTGCCGATCATCGCGGACATTCACTTCCACTATAAGCGCGCGCTGGAGGCGGCGGATGCCGGCGCGGCGTGCCTGCGCATCAACCCCGGCAACATCGGCAGCGAGGCGCGCGTCAAGGAGGTCGTGGATGCGGCCAAGGCCAATGGCTGCGCGATTCGCATCGGCGTCAACGCCGGCAGTCTGGAGAAGGACCTGCTGGAGAAATATGCCGAGCCGTGCCCCGAGGCGTTGGTGGAGAGCGCGCTCGACCATATCAAGCTGCTGCAGGACCAGGATTTCCACGACTATAAGGTCGCGGTGAAGGCCAGCGACGTGTTCCTCGCGGTCGCGGCCTATATGCAGTTGGCCGAGGCGGTGGATTGCCCGCTGCACCTAGGCATCACCGAGGCGGGCGGGCTGATCGGCGGCACGGTCAAAAGCTCGATCGGCATCGGCAACCTGCTGTGGGCCGGCATCGGCGACACCATCCGCGTCTCGCTCTCCGCCGAGCCGGAGGAGGAAGTGCGCGTCGGCTACGAGATCTTGAAGGCGCTCGGCATCCGCACGCGCGGCGTGCGCGTCGTCTCCTGCCCGAGTTGCGCGCGGCAGGGCTTCGATGTGATCCGCACCGTGCAGGCGCTGGAAGAACGCCTCCAGCATATCAACACGCCGCTCTCGCTCTCCGTGCTCGGCTGCGTGGTCAACGGGCCGGGCGAGGCGCGCGAGACGGATATCGGCATCACCGGCGGCGGCCATGGCAAGCATATGGTCTATCTTTCGGGCGTCACTGACCATCATGTGCAGGATGCCGACATGGTCGATCATATCGTCCGGCTGGTCGAGGCCAAGGCGGCGGAGATCGAAGCGGCGAACGCGGCGGCCGAAGCGGATAAGGCAACGTCTGTCGCCGCGGAGTGAGAGAGGCTGTGCCGGAACGCGATACGCAGGCCGCCGCCTCCACCGCATGCGCGGCGGTAGCGGCGTTATCGTCGTCATCCGGTGCGGTGAGAGACAGCCTCCTGCTCGAGAGCGGCGGCAATGGCGTTTGACCGGCGCGGGGCAATCGCCGGATTCGGCGCCACGGGCCTTCTCGCGCTGACCGGGTGCAAAGGCGCGCATGAGGCGGTGGATGAGGCCGATGAGGCGTTCCGGCAAGCGCTCGCCGATCTGGAAGGCAGGGCAGGCGGCAAGCTTGGCGTTTGTGTGCTCGATTGCCGGGATGGCGCGCTGGCCGGCCATCGGCTGGACGAGCGCTTCACCATGTGCTCGACCTTCAAGCTGCCTCTCGCCGCACTGGTGCTGGCGCGGATGGATGCCGGGGCGATCGCGCTGGATGCCATGCTGCCGATCAGCCCGGCCGATCCGGTCGGCCATGCGCCGGTCGTCCGCGCGCGGCTCGCGCAAGGGGCGACCAGCATGGCCATTCTGGAACTGGGCGAGGCGGCGCAGACGCAGAGCGACAACGGTGCGGCAAACATCCTGCTGCGCGCGCTGGGTGGGCCGCAGGCGCTGACCGCCTTCTTCCGGTCTCTGGGCGACGAGGTCACGCGGCTCGACCGGTATGAGCCGGCGCTCAACACCAGTCATGACGGCGATCTGCGCGATACGACGACTGCCCGTGCGATGGCGCGCAGCCTGCGGGCGATCCTGACCGGGGCCGTGCTGACCCCGGCCTCGCGCACGCGGCTGATCGCGTGGATGGTCGCGACGCGGACCGGCCTCACGCGGCTGCGGGGCGGTCTGCCCGCCGATTGGCGCGCCGGGGACAAGACCGGCACGGCAGCCAGTGACGGCAGCTATGCCGGCAAGGCCAATGATGTGGCGATCTGCCGGCACCCGCGCCGGGCCGAGCCATTCATCATCACCGCTTTTTATGAAACGGCCGGGCACAGCGTGGATGGCCTGCAGCCCGAGGATGATGCGGTGATCGCGCAGGCCGGCCGCATCGCCAGCCAATGGATCGACAGGAGACTTTGACACCATGAGCTTTCTCGACACGCTCGGCCTGTCGCTCCCCATCGTGCAGGCGCCGATGGCAGGCACGGCGACGCCCGAATTGGCGGCGGCCGTCTCCAACGCCGGCGCGCTTGGCTCGCTGGGGCTGGGGTCGAGCGACGCGGTGGGGGCGCGGGCGATGATCGACGCGCTGCAAGGGCGCACCAACCGGGCGTTCAATGTCAACCTGTTCGCGCACCGGCGCGACGCCAGGGATGCGGCAGCGGAGACGGCGTGGCTGGAGGCGCTGGCGCCCAGCTTCGCGCGATTTGGTGCGGCGCCGCCGACCAGCCTCCAGCCGCTCTATCGCAGCCTGGCCGAGGACGACGCGATGATGGCGCTGCTCATCGAGCGTGCGCCGCCGGTGGTCAGCCTGCATTTCGGCCTGCTCGACGCGGAGCGGACGGCCGCGCTCAAGGGCGCCGGCTGCTTGCTGTTCGCGACGGTGACGAGCCTCGATGAAGCACGGGCGGCGAAGCGCGCGGGTATCGACGTGCTGGTCGCGCAGGGCATCGAGGCGGGCGGTCATCGCGGCATCTTCGACCCTGCCGCGCCCGACGATGCGCTGGGGACGATGGCGCTCACCCGGCTGTTGGTCGCCAGGGCGGACCTGCCGGTGATCGCAGCGGGCGGCATCATGGATGGGCACGGCATCCGCGCGGTGCGGGACCTGGGCGCGGTCGCCGCGCAACTCGGCACCGCGTTCGTCGCCTGCCCGGAGAGCAATGCCGATGCCGCCTATCGCGCCGCACTGATGAGCGCCGCGGCCGAGCATACGGTGATGACCAGCGCCATTTCCGGCCGCCCCGCGCGCTGCCTCGCCAACCGCTTCACCGCGTTGGGGGCGGAAATCGCGCTGCCGACGCCCGGCTATCCGATGACCTATGACGCCGGCAAGGCGCTGATCGCCGCGGCCAAGGCGGCGGGCGAGACCGGCTATGGCGCGCAATGGGCGGGCCAGGGCGCTCCGCTTGCGCGTGCGCTACCGGCCGCCGAACTGGTGGCCACGCTGGCGCGGGAGATGGGGGCGGCTTAGGTCCGGCACTGAGAGCATGTCGCGGATCATGGACTGGTTGGCGTCTGTTGTCTGACGGACCGGGCAAGGCCTCCATCTTTGGCGCTTCATAACCGCCATCTCGCCGGAATGGCGCAGCAGCGTATCGAAGCGCCCGTCCGCCTTTGCCTCTGGCTGGCGCATCCTCATATCGCGCAGCGCGATTCCGCCGGGAAAACAGGGACTCTTGACGGCGAGTCCGTGAAAGAGGATTGTCCGCAGCGGAACATTCCGAGCACGCGCGCATAGGGCGCTCGCTCGCAAGCAGCGGAGACGAACGCGCATGGCAGGCCGGGCCACGGTCAACCGGACACCCGAATGGCAGGCGATGCTGCGCCGCAGCCTCATCCGCATCGGCACCTTCGCCGGCGCGGTGGGGCTGTATGCGCTCGCCTTGTTCCTGCTGCTGGCGATGCTGAGTTACAAGGCGAGCGATGGCGCGCTCAACACGGCGGCCGGCACCGGCGCGCGCAATCTGATGGGGACAGCCGGCGCCTGGGCGGCGGACCTGCTCTACACGCTGGGCGGCATTGCGGCGTTACTGCTGCTGCCCCTCATCCTCGTGACCGCCCGGCGGCTGTGGGCGGATCAGGATATGGGCGGCTGGCAAGGGCAGATCGCCAAATGCTGTGGCGGCATCGTGCTGATCGGCACCGCACTCTGGCTGCTCCAGCCCGAGCCGTTGATTGGCCTGCCGGCGCGGTGGGGCGGCGTGATCGGCTTTCTCGCCGCCAACGGCCTCACTGCGCTCACCGCCAAGCTCGGCACGCCGGTGGATCGCTGGGTGCAATGGCTGCTGCTGGCGATCAGCCTTGGCGCCGGCCTGTGGCTGTGGGTGCGCAGTCTGGCGCTGGACAAGCCGCTCTGGCACCTGGCCCGGCCGGCGATGCCGCCGCTCCCCGGCTTCGGCGCGTTGCGCCGTGCCTTCGCCCGCCGCACCGATGAGTCCCCTGCCACGACCGACGAGCGCGCCGCCGCGCGCGAGGCGGAACCGCGCCGGCCGGTCGATACCGCGCCCCGCCCGCCGATTACCATCCAGGCGCCCAACGCCAACGCCGTGCCCAAGGCATTCGGTCCGGTCTCCGGCCAGAGCGACCTGTTCGGCAATGATGCGCTGCCTTCGCCCGATCTGCTCGCGCCGGCGACCGAGGCGGCCACCAGCAAGCTCGACCGGCCGGGGCTGGAGCGTAACGCCCGGCTGCTGGAAAGCGTGCTGGACGACTTCCATGTGAAGGGTGCGATCACCGAGGTGCGGCCCGGCCCGGTCGTGACGATGTATGAGCTGGAGCCGGCGCCCGGCATCAAGGCGAGCCGCGTCATCCAGCTTGCCGACGATATCGCGCGCAACATGTCCGCCCTCTCGGCGCGTGTCGCGACCATACCGGGGCGGACGGTGATCGGTATCGAGCTGCCCAATGCCAACCGTGAATCCGTGGTGCTGCATCAGCTCATCACCAGCAGCGCCTTCGCCGAATCGAAGGCGCCGCTGCCGATCATCCTGGGCAAGAACATCTTCGGCGAGCCGGTGATCGCGGACCTTGCCGCCATGCCGCACTTGCTGGTGGCGGGCACCACCGGATCGGGCAAGTCGGTCGGCCTCAACGCCATGATCCTCTCGCTGCTCTATCGGCTGACGCCTGACGAACTGCGGCTCATCATGATCGACCCCAAGATGCTGGAACTCAGCATCTACGACAATATTCCGCATCTGCTCTCGCCGGTCGTCACCGAGCCGGCCAAGGCGATCCGCGCGCTCAAATGGGCGGTGGAGCAGATGGAGGACCGCTACCGGATGATGGCCGCCATCGGCGTGCGCAACCTCGCCAACTATAATGAGAAGGTGCGTGGCGCCCGCGCCAAGGGCAAGCCGCTTGGCCGCCGCGTGCAGATCGGCTTCGATGAGCAGACCCGCCAGCCCGTCTATGAGGATGAGGAGCTGGATTATCAGCCGCTGCCGCAGATCGTGGTGGTGGTCGACGAGCTGGCCGACCTGATGATGACGGCGGGCAAGGAGGTCGAGTTCCTCATCCAGCGCCTCGCGCAGAAGGCGCGCGCGGCGGGCATCCACCTGATCCTGGCGACGCAGCGCCCGTCGGTGGACGTCATCACCGGCGTCATCAAGGCCAACCTGCCGACGCGCATCAGCTTCTTCGTCACCAGCAAGATCGACAGTCGCACGATCCTCGGCGAGCAGGGTGCCGAGCAACTGCTGGGCAAGGGCGACATGCTCTACATGGCGAGCGGCAAGGGCCTGACCCGCGTGCACGGGCCGTTCGTCAGCGACGACGAGGTGCGCCACATCGCCGACCATTGGCGCAGCAAGGGGCAGCCCGATTACATCTCCGCCGTCACCGAGGAGCCGGAGGACGGCAGCTTCGCGCTCGACGGCGTGGACCTGGGCGATGACAGCGCCGATGCCCGGCAATTCCGCAAGGCGTGCCAGCTCGTGTTCGAGAGTCAGAAAGCCTCGACCAGCTGGCTTCAGCGCCAGATGCGCATCGGCTATAACAGCGCGGCCCGCCTCATCGAGCGGATGGAGGAGGAGGGACTGGTCGGCCCGCCCAATCATGTCGGCCGCCGCGAGGTGCTGCGCGATGAAATGGGGAACCCCAAGTAGCGGACAGGGGAGCGGGTACGGGACGTTTCAGTGCAGGAGAGCGTTCAGGGATGCTCCGGCAGGCAACCGAAGCCGTTTTTGAGGCGGGCCGCGCGCTCCGCCATCATCGGCACCGAGACGAGGATGCGCTTGTGCGCGTCGTCATCGGTATAGCGGACCAGCGCCATCCAGTTGATGCCGGCGAGATCGCCCTGGCAACTCGCCAGATCGCGCCCTTCGACATAGCGGCAGGAGCAGGCCATTCGCGCGCCCAGCCCGGCTGCCAGATCGGCACGGCGCTGCCAGCCGGGCCAGCTGACCGCGACATAGAAGGCGAGCAATGCCAATGGCACCCACAGCAGCCGGCGCACGGCGCGAGTCGCGATCCTGAAATCCCCTTTCATGGCCGTGCTGATAGGGCGGGCGGGAGGGAAGATCAAAAGGATCGCGAGAGATGTTCGCGATGGGGCGGCATGTCAAAGAAGGTCCTATCGCTCGTCAACATTTTGCCCCGGCAATTGCCGCGGGACGGCGGGGCCTTTGTACTGGCGGACATGACGGCCTTCATTGGAGGCCTGCCCGGCGGGTTGGTCGGTGTATCTCGATCATGTTCGACACAGAGAGACGGGTGATCCTGCGCGCGCAACCATCCGCATGAGGCGGGTGCCCTTTGCCGCCGGGCGTGATAGGGCGCGCGTCATGAGGATCGTCATGCTCTGTCGTTGGCTCGGTGTTATCGCCGGCACCGCCCTGCTCGCCGGGGCGAGCGCCTCGCAGCAGCCGGTGCCGTCGCGCTATGCCGTGCTTGCGGACAGCCCCGGCGTCTCCACCCAGGCACTGCGCGAGGTGATCGATCCGCTGTTCGACCCGGAGGCGGAGCCAGCGACCGGCGAGACGCGCGCGCTCCTCATCCTGCGCCATGGCGATGTCGTCGCCGAGCGATATGCGCCGGGCTATGGGCCGCAGAGCCGCTTCCTCTCCTGGTCTGCCGCCAAGACGGTGACGGGGCTGCTCGCCGGGATCATGGTCTCGGACGGGCGGTTGGCGCTCGACGATCCGGCGCCGGTGCCAGCCTGGCATCAGCCGGGCGATCCGCGCGGGGCGATCACCCTGCGCGAGCTGCTGCAGATGCGCGCGGGCCTGCGCAATGAGGAGCAGTGGCAGCCGGCGGGGCAGAGCGATACGCTGGACATGCTGGTGGGCGAGGGCGCGCGCGATCAGGCCGCTTTCGCCATCGGCAAGCCTCTGGTCTATCCGCGCGGCCAGCGCTTCGCCGATAGCAGCGCCACGAGCATGATCCTCACCGGCATCATGACCGATCTGCTCACGCCGAGCCGCGAGCCGCAGGTGCGGCGTGACGCGATGGCGCGCTTCATTGCCGCGCGCTTCACCGGGCCGCTCGGCCTCACCAGCTTCGTGCCCGAATATGATGAGAGCGGCACGCTGCTCGGTGCGGCCATGATGCACATGAACACACGCGATTATGCCCGGATCGGCGAGTTTATCCGCCGGCGCGGCAATCTCGACGGGCGGCAGATCGTCTCGGACAAATGGTTCGACCTGATGACGGCGCCTTCACCCGCCAATCCGGCTTATGGCATGCACATCTGGCTCAACCGCGCGAGCGACCAGACCGTGCTGTTCCCCGGCGAGGCGCTGCCCACGCTGATGGCGGCCGCCGGCCAGCGCGGTCAATATGTGCTGGTCTCGCCGGAGCAGGGGCTGGTCGTCGTCCGTCTCGGCGTGACGCGCGACGAGGATATGGACGCGCTGCGCAGTGCGATGGCGCGGCTGGTGCGGCGGTTCCCGAGCTGAGCAGCGGCTGTGGCTTTGCGGGGCTAAAGACGATCTGCGTGTTCCGGCGGGGCGCGAGGGGGTAAGAAGAAGCCCTTATCGACCAGGAGTGTGCGATGATCCCCCGGTTCCTTTTGAATGGCTTTGCCGCGCTGGCGCTGTGCGCGGTCGCAACGCAGGCGAGCGCTGCCCGCGCGCCGCGCGTGTCCGTTACCAGTCTCGACAAGCTGCCCCAGCCGCTGCCGCTCCCCTATGACGAGAAGGCCAATGCGGACCGGCAGGTCGCCGCCGCCAAGGCGCGCGCCGCGAAGGAGGGCAAGAAATTGCTCCTCGACCTGGGTGGCAACTGGTGCCCGGATTGCCGGGCGCTGGCGGGGGTGCTGCACTTGCCGGAGGTCCGCACCTTCATCGACAGGCATTATGTGATGGTCATGGTCGATGTCGGCCATTTCGACAAGAATGCGCAGGTGGTGCGGCCCTATGGCGTGACCAGCCTCAAAGGCGTGCCGGCGCTGCTGGTGGTCGATCCCAAGAGCAACAAGCTGCTGAACCGCAATCATCTGTTCGCGCTCGCCGACGCGCGGCGCATGACACCGCAGGCGCTGGCCGATTGGCTGGCGCAGTGGGTATAGGCGGAGCGGCGTCAGAGCATGTCTCGATTGGATTGAATCGGGCCATGCTCTCATATTCTTTGTTGCCCGCATTTTCCGAGCCATCAGGTGGGTCCACCTGACCTGAAAATATTTTGCCTTTCCCAAAAAACGACCGGGTTTCTGGCAAGCGTCGGCCCTTAAGGCTCAGCCGCCAGCCTGCCCGTCACAGCGCGCCAATGTTGTGCAGCCATTGCTTGACCTGTCCCGGCCACTCCGTCGTGATTGGGTTGGCCGTCGGCCGCATTCCAAAGGCATGACCGCCCCTGGCATAAACGCGCAAATCAACTGGCACGCCCGCGTCGTTCAGAGCCAACGCATAAGCCATCGGATTTCGGATATTGTCGACGGGGTCATTCATGGCGTGAAGGATAAGCGTTGGCGGTGCTTTGGAGCTGATCTTCACCCAGGGTTGCAGTTCGAGGTTGTTCCTGCCCTTGCTGTTATCCAGCATGCGCGCCGTATAGGCCACGATCGCGAAGGCAGGCCGTGGAGATTGCTGGTCGGCAGCATCGGTGACGGGATAGGTGCGGTCTTCCGTGTTGCTCATCGCAGCCGCGAGATAGGCACCGGCTGAAAAGCCAATGACGCCGATCTTGTCCGGGTCGATGCCGTAGCTGGAGGCTCGCTGCCGCAGCAAGCCCATCGCGCGCTGGGCATCTTCCAAAGCTAACAGTATCTTTGGCCGCTGCTGCTTGCCGTCTACCTTCGGCCATGCTTGTGGAACCCGGTATTTCAGCATGGCGCAGGTCATGCCCTGCTGAACGACCCAATCGCAGATTTCCGTGCCTTCCAGATCGGTCGCTACGACTGCGAAGCCACCGCCCGGCAAGACCAGCATTGTCGTGCCGGTGTTCCGCCCCTTCGGTTTGTAGATGGTCATGGTCGGCCGGGTCACATAGCTCACCCACCGCCATTTTCTACCTCCGACAAGTGCCGTGCCATTGCCGGTCGCCTCAGGCTGATCGCCGGTATCGGGTTTGGCGAGAGGAACGTTTGCGGGCCACAGCGGCACCTGCACGCCTCCGGCTGTCGCTTGCCATACGCCCTCTCGTTCCTCCTTCGGCACCTCGACTTTAGCCGGTGAGCTTTGCGTCTTGCTTGCCTGACCACAGGCCCCGCCGATGATTCCGATTGCAAGAAGCGAGGGCGCGACGAACCGAAGCAGCGACAATCGGCATCTCCTCATTTGCGAACGCAACGCATGATTTATGACCGCCTCGGTTGCAGGAGCCGAGGTTAGCAAGCATCGCCCGTTACGCAAGCTCGCGCTCAATCGAGCGGCATCACCGCCGCTAGGTTGCCGGAGAATGGCGCGTGGGCGAAGGCATCGACCTGAGTGAAAGGAAGGTCGCTCATCACACCGGCCCCTCGGCGGTTTTGAGATCGGCGAGCACATTGCGCTCGGCGATGGGGTCGTCGCTGTCCACCTGCCCGACCGGGTCGGTATGGATGAGCAGCTCGACGTCGGGGAAGGCCGCGTGCAGCCGGGCCTCCAGCGCCTCCATGACTGTGTGCGCCCGTGCGACGGTCATGGCGGGGTCGACCCAGATGTGGAACTGCGCGAAGTCGTGAGCGCCGCTGCTGCGCGTGCGCAGATCATGGATGCCCCTGAAGCCGGGATCGCGGCCCGGCTGACCGGCGGCGGCGGCGAGGAAGCGCTCGCGCTTCTCCAGCGGCCATTCCTTGTCCATCAGCTGATCGATGGCGTGGGTGGCGGTGCGCCATGCGCTCACTATCAGCCAGACGCCGATGGCGAGGCCGAACAGCGCATCCGCGCCATGCAGATGGAGCAACGATTCGAGCAGTAGCGCCGCGATCACCGAGGCGTTGAGGGCCAGATCGCTGCGGTAATGGAGATTGTCCGCGCGGATCGCGACCGAGCCGGTCAGCCGGACGATGCGCGCCTGATAGCCGACCAGCGCCACCGTCAGCACCATCGCGATCAGCGAGACGCCGACGCCATATTCGATTGCGCTCGGTGCCTCGCCACCACCGATGCGCTGGACCGAGCGCACGATGATGCCGAGCGCGGCGACGCTGATGAGCGAGACCTGGAACAGAGCGGCGAGCGCCTCTGCCTTGCCGTGGCCGAAGCGGTGATGGCGATCGGCCGGCTGGGCGGCGACGCGCACCGCGACGAGCGTGACGAGGCTGGCGACGAAGTCCAGCCCGGTATCTGCCAGCGAGCCGAGCATGGCGATCGACCCGGTGCGCCAGACAGCGTAGCTTTTGAGCGCGGCAAGGATCAGCGCGACGCTGACCGAGGCGATGGCTGCCCGGCGGTTGAGCGCGCCGGCCAGCGCCAGACGATCCGTGGACGCTGGGGCCTGCGTCACGGGAACAGCATGCCCGCGCGCCATCCGCCGGCGCCATCCGCCTCATAGACGGTGCGCTCGTGCAGGCGATGGGCGCGGTCCAGCCAGAATTCGATGCGCGCGGGCGTGATGCGGAAGCCGGACCAGTGTGGCGGGCGCGGCACCGGCTGGCCTTCGTAGCGCGTGGCGGCCTCGGCAAAGCGCGCCTCGAACGCGCTGCGGTCAGCAAGCGGACGCGACTGGTCGGAGGCCCAGGCGCCGAGTTGTGAATCGCGCGAGCGTGTAGCGAAATAAGCGTCCGCCGTAGCATCGTCGACCTGGCTCACCGGTCCTTCGATGCGGACTTGCCGGCGCAGCGACTTCCAGTGGAACAGCAAGGCGGCATGAGGATTTGCGAGGATCTCGCCCGCCTTGCGCCCCTCGAAATTCGTGTAGAAGATGAAGCCATCCGGCCCATGCCCCTTGAGTAGCACCATGCGCACCGAGGGGCGGCCGCGCCCATCCGCCGTTGCCAGCGCCATGGCGTTGGCGTCGTTCGGCTCGCTGGCGCGGGCCTGCGCGAACCATGTGTCGAACAGGGCGAAGGGATCGTCGGTGGTGGTGGCGGGCGGCGTGCTGTCGGTCAGGCTTGTCATGGCGGCTGCTCTAGAGCATTTTCGCGCCGCGCGGAACTGCCCGTCCCGCGCCATTCATGCACGGTCAAGGCTGATCGGCCTAGGCGGGCATAGGGTGGCATCGAACTCATGCCGAAGGAGCCGCCATGTCCATTTGCCGCTTGACCTCCGTTGCCATGTTGGTCGCTGCGCTTGCCGCGACCGCACCGGCGACTGCCCAGCCGGGCTGGGGGCGTCCTGGCTGGGGCGCATCTCCTTATGGCGGCTGGGGCGCCTCGCGCATGCAGCCGCGCAGCGATGTGCGGGACAGCCGCGAAGAGCGTGTGGATGCCGCGCATTTCGTTGCGGACGATGCCGGCGATGCGCTCGGTCAGGGCCCGATCGCGGTGGTCGCCGCGCCGGAGGACGGCGGCACGGTCCAGACGCCGGGCGACCGCGCTTATTATGAGGCGGCGGTGATCGATCAACTCGTCAAGGCCGGCTACGATACCAGGACGCCCGATCCCGAGGGCGGTCAGGTCGCCGAGCTGCGGATCGTCCGTGAGACGTTGGTGCCGCAGGAGGAAAAGCGCAAGCCGGTGAGCGGCGAGGCGATGGTCGGCGTCTCCAATCGCGGCACGATGACCGGCATGGCCATCGCCGTGGACCTCAGCAAACCGAAGAAGGCGCTCGTTTCGACGCGGCTGGAAGCGCGCCTGCGCGACCGGGCGACCGGCAAGGCGCTGTGGGAAGGCCGTGCGGAGATTGCCACGCGCGAAGGGGATTCCAAATGGACCGACCAGGCTATTGCCGGGCGGCTGGCGGCGGCCCTGTTCGCGAATTTCCCCGATCCGTCCGATGATCGTGTCGCCAGCCGTTAGGTGCAAGCCCTTGCGGCGGCCCGCCATAATCGCCAGATGAAGGCCACGGCGCGCCGCGCCGCCAACAAAATGGTGACAATGGGGCATGGCTGATCCTTATTCTTTGCTGGGAGTGTCGCGTGGGGCGGACGAGGCGGCGATCAAGTCCGCCTATCGCAAGCTCGCCAAGCAGCTTCACCCGGATCGGAACAAGGACAATCCCAAGGCGGCCGAGCGCTTCAGCGAGGTGACGCGTGCCTATGACCTGCTCTCCGACAAGGATAAGCGCGCGCAATATGACCGCGGCGAGATCGATGCGGAGGGCAACCCCACCCATCCCTTCGGCTATGGGCAGGCCGGCGGTCATGGCTATGCCGGTGCGGGCGCCGGGCCGGGCGGGTTCGAGTTCAACGCCGGAAGCGCGGATTTTGGCGATATTTTCGAGGGGCTGTTCGGTGGTGGCCGGCGCGGCGGCGGGTTCGGCGGACGCGGCGCACCGCCGCCCCAGCGTGGCGCCAATGTCAGCTATCGCCTCTCCGTGCCTTTTGTCGACGCCGCGACGCTGGCGCCGCAGCGCATCACGCTGGCGGATGGCAAGACGATCGACCTCAAGCTGCCCGCCGGCGTGGAAAGCGGCACGCAGATGAAGCTTGGCGGCAAGGGCCAGCCCGGCCCCGGCGGCGCGGGCGATGCCATCGTCACCGTCGAGGTCGCGGCGCACCCCTTCTACACGCGCGAGGACGATCATGTGCGGCTCGATCTGCCGATCAGCCTCAACGAGGCGGTGGCCGGCGCGCGCGTGAAAGTCCCCACCGTGGATGGGCCGGTGATGCTGGCGGTGCCGGCGGGCGCTCGCTCCGGTCAGACGCTGCGCCTCAAGGGCAAGGGTTTCACGCGCAAGCGCGGCGGACGTGGCGATCAGCTCGTCACCCTGCTTATCGACGTGCCTGGTGACGATGCCACGCTCAAGAGCTTCGTTGAAGGCTGGCAGGATACCCGGCCGCTGCGGAGCAATCTGGGGGTCTGAAGCCGACCCCGGCCGCCGCTTTCCAGGCGCTCGCACACCGCGCTTCGGCTTATGGTCGATAGGGGCGGGGCCGGGCCGGGGTCCATCAGATTTCGGGGCTGGCGGACTTGGCTGGCTCGGCCGCGCCGCAGCCTGCTCCCTATCGTCTGGCCTCGTGACAGCGTTTCCGCTTCGCCTATAACCCGTCCGAGCCCTGGACACCGGCGAGGCGGACTCGCCGGCCCGATCGAGGAGAGGATGCGTGAAGGGACGGTATCTGTCGCCGCCGGTCGATGACCGCCTGATCTGGGACGCCTGGTTGAGCTATCATAACCTGCCCACCGTGCTGGCGGCGGACGAGGTCGGCCTGTTCGATGCGCTGGTGGAGAGGCCGCTGGCCGCCGAGGCGCTGGCCGGGCGCTGCAACGTGAACGCCCGCGCGCTGGGGGTGGTCAACAGCCTGCTGTGCGCACTGGGCCTGCTGGTGCGGCGGGGCGGGCGTTACGGGCTGACACCGGTCAGCCGGCACTATCTGGTGAAGGCCAGCGATTTCTATTGGGGCGCGCTGCTTGTCGGCTTCCGCCAGTCTACCCCGTCGACGGAGTTGATCATCGCCGCGCTGGCGCCGGACGCGCTGCATGAGGGCGGCGAGAACGCCAGAGGCTGGGAAGCGGGCGAGATTCCCGCCGAGCGGGCACGGCATATCGCGGCGTTCATGCATGCGCACAGCTGCGCCGCGGCAATCGGCGCGGCCCGCCATCCGGTGTTCGGCGAGGTGAAGCGCCTGCTGGACATCGGCGGCGGATCGGGCGTGTTCCCCATCGCCATGGCGCAGCGCTGGCCGCGTCTGCGTGCCACGATCATGGACCTTGGCACCATGTGCGACGCGGCGCTGCACTATATCCGCGAGGCTGAGGTGGCGGACCGGGTGGATACGCTGGCGGTGGACATGTTCCGCCAGCCCTGGCCCACCGGCTATGATGCGCTGTTCTTTTCCAACGTGTTCCATGACTGGAATGACGAGACCTGCCGCCTGCTCGCGCGCAAGGCGTTCGATGCGCTACCGTCGGGCGGACGCATCCTGCTGCACGAGGCGCTGGTCGACGATAATCTCGACGGCCCGGCGACGGTGGCGAGCTTCTCCCTCCTGATGCTCTATGGCACGCAGGGGCAGCAGCGCGCCCTGCCGGAACTGGAAGTCCTGCTGGAAGAAGCCGGTTTCGCCGATTGCGAGGCGCACGCCACCTGCGGCTATTATTCGCTGACGATCGCCCGCAAGCCCTGAATGGAAGGTTTGCCCTATTCGTGGCGACAGGCGCTTCCCCGCCGCCGCGAAAGCGCGCCAGAGACGATCCTTTATTGGCCGTGATTTCCGAGTCGCCAGATGATTCCCTCCGGCGCGAAACCACTCTAGAGTGCCGGCGATGCTCCGTTCGTCCCCCGAAACGCCCGAAGCGCGGCGCCATCGGCTCAAGGACCGGCGCGCGCGGCTGCAGGCGGAGATCGAACGGAGCCGGATCGGCATGCGCGTGCTCGCCGTGCTGCGGCGCGTGGCGATGGGTGTCTATTCGGATGGGTTCATTCATGCCGGCAATCTGGCCTATCTCACGCTGGTCTCGCTCTTTCCGTTCTTCATCCTCGCCGCTGCCACAGCCCAGTTGCTCGGCCAGACCCGCGCCGGGCTGGAGACGGTCAACGGGTTCCTGCTCACCGTGCCGCCGGGCGTGGCCAATGTGCTGCGCCCCGCCATCACCGACGTATTGACCGCGCGCACCGGCAACCTGTTGTGGATCGGCGCGCTGGTGGGGCTTTGGACGGTGGGCAGCCTGATCGAGACGATCCGGGATATATTGCGCCGCGCTTATGGGACGAAATCGACCCAGCCTTTCTGGCATTACCGGCTGCGCGCCATGGGGCTGATCATCGTGAGCGTGCTGGGCGCGCTGGTTGCCCTCTCGCTGCAGGTGCTGCTGATAACGGCCGAGGCGCTGATCGCGCGATTCCTGCCCTTTGCCGACGTCGCGCTGGGATTTCTGGCGGCGACACGCTTCGTGCCCACGGCGGCCCTGTTCCTCGCGCTCTACTTCATGTTTCTGGCGCTGACGCCCAGCCGCTATCGCGGGCCGCCCTTCCCGAAATGGCCGGGCGCGCTGTTCACCGCGCTCTGGTGGTATGGCACGACGTGGCTGCTGCCGATGTTCCTCGCCAACCTCGCCAATTACAACCTCACCTATGGCGGTCTGGCGGGCGCGATGATAACCCTCATTTTTTTCTTCGTGATCGGACTTGGCATGGTAATTGGCGCCGAACTCAATGCGGCGCTGGCCGAGTTTCCCGATGATGGGGAGCCAGCGAAAGAGACGGAGGAACAGCCGACATGACCGGCCTTATGGCAGGCAAGAGGGGGCTCATCATGGGCCTTGCCAACGATAAATCGCTCGCCTGGGGAATCGCCAAGGCGCTGCATGCGCAGGGCGCGGAGCTGGCTTTCTCCTATGTGGGAGAGGCGCTGGAGAAGCGCGTGCGCCCGCTCGCCGAGGAGCTGGATTCGGATTTCCTGCTCTCCTGCGACGTGAGCGACATGGCGTCGATCGACGCCTGTTTCGCGGAACTGGGCGCGCGCTGGCCGACCGTCGACTTCCTCGTCCACGCCATCGGCTTTTCCGACAAGAACGAGCTGCGCGGCAAATATGCCGACACCAGCCTCGATAATTTCCTGATGACGATGAACGTCTCGGCCTACAGCCTCGTCGCCGTGACGCGGGCGGTGCGGCCGCTGATGGCGCAGGGCGGGTCGATCCTCACCCTGACCTATTATGGCGCGGAGAAGGTGATCCCGCACTATAACGTCATGGGCGTGGCCAAGGCGGCGCTGGAAACCAGCGTCAAATATCTCGCGGTCGATCTCGGGCCGGAGAATATCCGCGTCAACGCCGTCTCGGCGGGGCCGATCAAGACGCTGGCCGCCTCGGGCATCGGTGATTTCCGCTACATCCTGAAGTGGAACGAGCTGAACAGCCCACTGCGCCGCAACGTGACCATCGAGGATGTCGGCGGGGCGGGGCTTTACCTGCTGTCCGATCTGGCCTCCGGCGTCACTGGCGAGATCCACCATGTCGATGCTGGCTACAACGCCATCGGCATGAAGGCCGAGGACGCACCGGACATTGCGCTTAGCTGACGGCCTCGCGATCCGGACGGCCGGGCCGGACGAGATCGAGACGGTCGCCGCGCTGCATGCCGAGGCGTTCGCTGCCTCGCCGCACGGCCACCATGGCGAAGCGGCGCTGGTCCGTGCGCTGATGGCGGACGGCGATGGTCTTGTCAGTCTCGGCGCGTGGGCGGACGACGGGTTGATCGGCCACATACTGTTCAGCTCCATGGATGTGGAGGCGGACGGCCTTGCGCTGCCGGCGGCCGCGCTGGCCCCTGTCGGCGTGCTGCCCGCCTATCGCCGACAGGGCATAGCCGATGCGCTGATCCGCGCCGGGCATGAGCGGCTGGCGACGCTGGGTGTGCGCATGGCCTTCGTGCTGGGCGACCCGGCTTATTATGGGCGGTTCGGCTATGATGCGGCGCTCGCTCACCCATTCGCCAGTCCCTATGCCGGGCCGTTCTTCATGGCCCTCGGGCTGGACAGCGCGCTGCCAAGGCCGCAAAGGGGCGAGGCGCGTCACGCACCGGCTTTTTCACGATTGGCCTGATCCATGAGCTTCAACACCTTCGGGCGGGTCTTCCGCTTCACCACCTGGGGCGAGAGCCACGGCCCGGCGATCGGCGCGGTGGTGGACGGCTGCCCGCCGGGCCTGGCGTTGAGCGAGGCGGATATCCAGCCTTGGCTCGACAAAAGGCGCCCCGGCACCTCCCGCTTCACCACGCAGCGGCGCGAGCCGGACGAAGTGCGCATCCTTTCCGGCGTGTTCGAGGGCAAGACCACCGGCACGCCGATCAGCCTGATGATCGAGAATGTCGACCAGCGCTCCAAGGATTATTCGGAGGTCGCCAAGGCCTACCGCCCCGGCCATGCCGATTATGCCTATGACGCCAAATACGGCTTCCGCGACTATCGCGGTGGCGGACGTTCCTCGGCGCGCGAAACCGCCTCGCGCGTGGCGGCAGGCGCGGTGGCGCGGCTGGTCATTCCGCAGGTGCGCATCCTCGCTTATGTGAGCGAGATCGGCGGCGACGCGATCGACCCGGCCCATTTCGACGAGGCCGAGATCGGTAACAATCCGTTCTTCTGCCCCGATGCGGCGGCGGCGGCGCGATGGGAGAGGCTGATGGACGAGGCCCGTAAGGATGGCTCCTCGCTCGGCGCGGTGGTCGAATGCGTCGCAACCGGCGTGCCGGCCGGCTGGGGCGCGCCGCTCTATGCCAAGCTGGATAGCGAGCTGGCGGCAGCCTGCATGAGCATCAACGCCGTCAAGGGCATCGAGATTGGCGATGGATTTGCGGCTGCGCGACTGCGCGGTGAGCAGAATGCCGATCCGATGCGGCCCGGTGTGGATGGGCGGCCGGATTTTCTCGCCAATCATGCTGGCGGCATCGCGGGCGGCATCGCGACCGGCCAGCCGATCCGGCTGCGTGTGGCGTTCAAGCCGACCAGCTCCATCCTCGTCCCGGTGGAGACGGTGACGCGTTCTGGCGAAGCGAGCGAGATCATGACCAAGGGCCGGCACGATCCGTGCGTGGGCATTCGCGGCGTGCCGGTGGTCGAGGCGATGGTGGCGCTGGTGCTGGCCGATCAGGCGCTGCTCCACCGCGCGCAATGCGGATGAGGCAGGGGCGGCTGACACGCCATGGCTGAGTTGCGGCAGGCAACCGGGCTGCTGCATATCCGGACGTCCGGGCAGGCGCTGGTCGAGATCAGCCATGAGGTTGCGGATTGGGTTGCCGCGCAGGGCATGGCCGAGGGGCTGCTGACGCTGCTGTGCCGCCACACCTCCGCTTCGCTCACCATTCAGGAGAATGCCGCGCCGGCGGTGCAGCGCGACTTGCTCGCCTGGCTGGCGCGCATCGCGCCGGAGGATGGGCGCTATCTGCATGATGATGAAGGGCCGGACGATATGCCTGCGCATATCCGCGCCATGTTGACCGGCGTCACGCTCTCCATTCCGGTGATCGGCGGGCGCCTGGCGCTCGGCACATGGCAGGGCCTCTATCTGGTGGAGCATCGCCGCGCGCCGCACCGCCGCGAGATCGCGCTGCATCTGCTTGGCGCGTGAGCGCGGCTCACCGTCCATCCATCTCGCTTTAGCAAGCCCCTCCGGCGAACCGTGCAACCGCCGCGTCGGCAGCCATGGCGCGCCCTTGGCTTGGGCAACGATGCTGTGCCTTAGAGCGCGTGGATCATGTGCGGCTTCGCAGCATCTCTGAACCGACGACTCCGATACCGTGCGATCAGTCCCGATTCTCGGTATCGCCTTGGGGACTCCGTGTGCGACCGTGGAGTCCCCATTTTTTCCCGCACAGTTTGCGCAGCCCCTTTCGCACTGTTAGCCTGCAAGGGAAGGCCACAGGGACGCAACATAAATGACCGCACAGACCGCAGAGGGGAAGGCCGGCGGCCATGGCAGCCAGCGCCTGCAATATTGGATGCTTGGCGGTTTTCTGGTGGGGCTGGCGCTGGGCCTGATCGTCCACGCCACCGCTGCCGACGCGGCCTGGGTCCATGCAATCACGACCTATGTCACCCAGCCGATCGGCCAGATCTTCCTGCGCCTGCTGTTCATGCTGGTCATTCCGCTGCTGGTCTCGGCGCTGATCGTCGGCGTGGCGGATATGGGCGAGGCGCGGCACTTGAGAACAGTGGGGCTACGCACCCTGCTCTATACGGTGATTGTCTCCTCCATCGCCGTCGCGATCAGCCTTGCCATGGTCAATCTGTTCCAGCCTGGCAGCGGCGTGAACCCGCAGCTGGCACGCGATATGATCGACGCATCGGCGCAAGGCGCCGCCTCCATTGTGGAGCAGGCCGGCGCCTCCAAGACCGGGATGGAGGCGCTGGTGTCCGTCGTCCCCTCCAACTTCGTGGCGGCGATGAGCGGCAACGATATCCTCGCGGTGATGTTCTTCGCCCTGTTCTTCGGCATCGGCTTCCTGCTGGTCGATCCGGCCAAGACGGCGGTGCTGAAAGCCGGCGTGGAAGGCGTGTTTGAGGTGTCGATGCGGCTGATCGGCCTTGTCATCCGGCTGGCCCCGCTCGCCATCTTCTGCTTCATGTTCAATCTCGCGGCGCAATTCGGCTGGGATTTGATCGGGCGACTCTCGGCTTATGTCTTCGTCGTGCTGATGGCGTTGGCGCTGCAGATGTTCGGCGTCTTCTCCCTGATCCTCGCCTTCGTCGCCCGCAAGAATCCGGTCGCCTTCTTTCGGGAGACGCAGGAGGCGATGCTGATGGCCTTCTCCACCGCCTCCTCCAATGCGACGCTACCCACCTCGCTGCGCGTGGCGGATACCGAGCTGAAGCTGCCGCGCCCCATCGCCCGCTTCGTCCTCACCATCGGCGCCACCGCCAACCAGAATGGCACGGCGATGTTCGAGGGGGTGACAGTGATCTTCCTCGCGCAATTTTTCGGCATCGACCTGACGTTGGGGCAGCAGCTCGTGGTGATGCTGATCTGCATCCTCGGCGGCATCGGGACGGCGGGGGTGCCGGCCGGATCGTTGCCGGTGATCGCGCTGATCCTCGGCACGGTGGGCGTTCCGCCGGAGGGCATCGGCCTCGTGCTCGGTGTCGACCGCTTCCTCGACATGTGCCGCACCGCGCTCAACGTGATCGGCGATCTGGTCGCCGCGCAGGTCATCTCCAGCACCAGCCGGGCGGAGGATTTTGCTGTCGCGGGAGAGGATGATGGATGAGCAGCTTGTCGAGCAGGCGCGCGCCTTTGGCGGCAAGGTCGATTTCGGCCGGGCGGCGGCGGATTATGGCACCTATCGCGCCGGCTTCCCCGCGCATTTCTTCGAGCGTCTCTCTGCGCAGCTGGGCCTGACGCCGGGGCAGCGAGCGCTTGATCTGGGCAGCGGCACGGGGACGGTCGCACGGGGATTGGCACGGCGCGGCCTCGCGGTGACGGGGCTTGATCCCAGCGATGCATTGATTGCCGAGGCGCGGCGGCTGGATGCGGAAGCCGGCGTCACGGTCGATTATCACATCGGCATGGCTGAGACGCTGCCATTCGCGGACGAAGCGTTCGATGTCGTGCTGCCCGGCCAGTGCTGGCACTGGTTCGATCGCCCGGTGGCCGCGCGGGAGGCGGCACGGGTGCTGCGGCCCGGCGGGGCGCTGGTCATCGCCCATTTCGACTGGTTGCCGCTGCCCGGTAATCTCGTCGAGGCGAGCGAGGATCTGATCCGCGTCTATAGTCCGGACTGGGTGCTGGGGCGCGGCACCGGCCTCTATCCGCAATGGCTGGCGGATATGAGCGGCGCGGGATTCGGCGCGATCGAGACCGCTTCGTTCGATGTGGACCAGCCCTATAGCCATGAGGGCTGGCGCGGCCGCCTGCGGGCCAGCGCGCCGGTGAAGGCCAGTCTCGATGCGGCAGCGGTGGCGCGCTTCGATGCCGATCTCGCCACGCTGCTGGCGGAGCGCTTCCCGCAGGACCCGCTGGCGGTGCCGCACCGCGTCTGGTGGGCGACGGGGCGCAAGGGGGCGCCGTTCGCGATCCCATAGCGCGTTCGCACGAGGTGGGGTCAGTGCTCCTGCGAAAGCAGGAGCCCAGGGCGGGAAGGAACCGCTCATGCGCATCGTGCTCCTGCCTGCGCAGGAGCACGATGCGCTTTAAGCCGAAGCGGGTGCCCTCTCGCGGACCCGCTTGCGCCGATGAACGATCTGGATCAGACTCCGGCCACTCCGCCGAGGAGAGGCCGATGACCTTATTCGACCCAGTCCATGAAGATGGCCTTGCCCGCGATCTGGCAGCGCTCGATGCGCTTGGCCGGCGGGATGCGCTCGGCTGGATTGGCGGTGCGGGCGTGCTGGCGTTGCTCCCCGCCGCCAGCCGTGGCCGTGCACCGGCGGAACGAACGGCCACCTGTCTCGCCGCGCCGGCCGAAACCGCCGGGCCTTTCCCAGCCGACGGCACCAACCGGGCGCCCGGCCCCAGTAGCAACGCGCTGGCTGCGCCGGGCATCGTCCGCAGCGATATCCGCGCCAGCTTCATCGGCTCCACGCGCGTGGCGGCAGGCGTGCCGCTCGATCTCACGCTGACGCTGGTCGACGCCAATGGGTGCGCTCCGCTGGCGGGACGCGCTCTCTATATCTGGCAGAGCGATGCCGAGGGGCTTTATTCACTCTACAGCGCGCCGCAGGAGAGCTATCTGCGCGGCGTGCAGCGGACGGATGCGGCGGGGCGCGTGCGCTTCACAACCATCGTGCCGGGCTGTTATGCCGGGCGCTATCCGCATATTCATGTGCAGGCCTTTGGCGGGTTGGAGACGGCGCTGTCCGGTCGGGATGCATTGCTCACCTCGCAGCTCATCATTCCGCTGGAGATGGCGCGGGCAGCTTATGCAGATGCTGCCGCCTATCCCGGCTCGGCGGAGAGTTTCGCCCACTTCTCGCTCGCGCGCGATTATGTGTTTGCGGACAACAGTCCGGCGGAACTTGCAGCCATGACGCTCGCCATCACCGGGCAACGAGGGGGCCGATATGCCGCGCGCGGTCGCATCGCGCTTGGATGAGCGCCATGCCCACCGCCCTTGGCAAGCGGGCGCCCGGCTCCTAACTCGGGGCCGATGACAGCAAACGAGCAGGCGCGGGCAAGCAAGGCCCCTTCGGGCTGGGCGACGCTCCGGCGCTTCCTGCCCTATCTCTGGCCGGCAGGTGAGCCGAAGCTGCGGGCGCGTATCGTCATCGCGCTGGTGTTGGTGCTTGCCGGCAAGGCGGTCACGCTCATCATGCCCTTTGCCTATAAGGGCATTGTCGACGCGATGGGGCCGGGCATGCAGGGCGGCGTCACCCTCGCATTGGCGTTGGTGCTGGCTTATGCCGGCGCGCGCTTTGGCGGCGTGCTTTCGGATAATCTGCGCAGCGTCGCTTTCGAGCGGGTCGGCCGCAATGCCCAGCGTCTGATGGCCGAGCAGGTGCTGCGCCATCTGCATGATCTCTCGCTGCGCTTCCACCTCAACCGCAAGACCGGCGGCGTCACGCGGGTGGTGGAGCGCGGCACGACCACTATCGAGACGATGTTGCACTTCCTGTTGTTCAACATCGCGCCCACTGCAATCGAGCTGCTGGCGGTGTGCGTCATCTTCCAGATCAAGTTCGGCATCGGCCTCGTCGCGGCGACGCTGGTGATGGTCGGCGTCTATATCTGGTTTACCCAGACGGTGACGGAGTGGCGCAACCACTTGCGCCGCGAGATGGTGGACCTCGATACCGGTGCCGTGGCCCATGCAGTCGACAGCCTGCTCAACTTCGAGACGGTCAAATATTTCAGCGCTGAGGAGCGCGAGGCGGCGCGCTACGGCCGCGCGCAGCGGCGCTATATGGACGCCGCGACCAAGAGCAACAACAGCCTCGCCATGCTCAACATCGGCCAGGCGCTCATCACCAATGCGATGATGGGCGGGGCCATGGCCTTCACCGTATGGGGCTGGAGCAAGGGGCGCTTCACCCCCGGCGACGTGGTGCTGGTCAACGCGCTGCTGATGCAGCTCTTCCGTCCGCTCGATCTGCTCGGCATGGTCTATCGCACCATCCGGCAGGGGCTGATCGACATGGAGGCGATGTTCGGCCTGATCGACACGCCTTCGGAGATTGTCGACAAGCCGGGCGCGCCGCTGCTGCGGGTGACGGCGGGTGAAGTGCGGTTTGAGAATGTGGTGTTCGGCTATGAGCCGGAGCGGACCATCCTCAAGGGCGTCAGCTTCACCGTGCCGGCAGGCAGCACGCTCGCCATCGTCGGCCATTCGGGCGCGGGCAAGTCGACCATCGCGCGGCTGCTCTACCGCTTCTACGATATCCAGGGCGGCCGCATCCTCATTGATGGGCAGGATATCGCGCAGGCGCAGCAGGCCTCGCTGCGCCACGTCATCGGCATCGTGCCGCAGGACATGGTGCTGTTCAACGACACCATCGGCTACAATATCGGCTACGGGCGCGACGGCGCCACGCAGGCGGAGATCGAGGCGGCGGCAAGGGGCGCGGCGATCGAGCGCTTCATCGAAGCGCAGCCGCTGGGCTATGAGACGCGGGTGGGCGAGCGCGGCCTCAAGCTTTCGGGCGGCGAGAAGCAGCGCGTCGCCATTGCCCGCACGCTGGTGAAAGACCCGCCGATCCTGATTCTCGATGAGGCCACCAGCGCGCTCGACAGCCGCACCGAAGCGGCGATCCAGGGCGTGCTGGGCGATATCGCGGCGCGGCGGACCACCCTCATCGTCGCCCACCGCCTCTCCACCATCGTCCATGCCGACCGGATCATCGTGCTGGAAGATGGTCGCATCATCGAGCAGGGCAACCATGCGGACCTGCTGGCGCTGGGCGGCACCTATGCGCAGATGTGGGCGCGGCAGGCGGCCGAGCGGATGAACCCGGAGGCGGACGCTTCGGCGCTGGAGGATGCGGCGGAGTAAGGGCGGGCATCGGAGGTGAAGCTCTGGGCAATGGGGCGGGCAGGGCAATGGCGCTGGATATCGAGCGACCTCCCCATCTATTCGGATCGGTGGCGGCTCCCTATTCCACCCGCATCGCCATCCCCGGCCGCAGCATGGCTAGCACGGCCCGCATGCTCTCCGGCGCCACCGCGACGCAGCCTTCGGTCGCCCTGGGTGCGCCATCCGTGCCGATCACCCATTGGTGGAAGAAGATGGCGCTGCCGAGGCCCGGCACCGGCGGCGCATCATTATGGCCGAGCACGACGATGACGTCATAGGCCTGATCCGCCCGCGCCAGCACTTCGTGGCTGGTGGCGCGAGGGGGGCGGACGGGGCGGTTATAGGCGGGATCGGCCGGGGCATCGCACCAGCCGTCGCCTTGCCTGATCCAGCGCCAGGGCAGGGTGGGCGCGTGCTCCGCGCCGACGCGGCCGGGGCGGAGCAGCACGCCGCGGATCGGCCAGGTGCCGATGGGGGTCGCGCCGTCGCCCTCGCGCTTGTCGACGGCAGGAATCAGGCCGCCCTTGCCGATGACGCAGGCACAGGTCCAGTCGCCCAGCGTCAGCGTGCCTGCCCGGCCGTCGACGATGATCGTATCCGGCGGCGCCATCAAAGGTCGTGGCCGGTGCGGTCGCGCTTGGTGGCGAGGTAATGCGCGTTGTGCGGATTGCTCGGCAGGGCGAGCGGCAGCCGCTCGGTCACGGCGATGCCTGCCGCCTCCAGCCCGGCGACCTTGGCAGGGTTGTTGGTGAGCAGTCGCACGGCCTTGATCCCCAGCAAACCGAGCATCCGCGCCGCGACGCCGAAATCGCGCGCGTCGATGGCGAAGCCGAGGCGGACATTGGCGTCCACCGTATCGAAGCCCTGATCCTGCAATTGATAGGCGCGCAGCTTGTTGATGAGGCCGATGCCGCGCCCTTCCTGCCGCAGATAGAGCAGCACGCCCCAGCGCGCGCCGGCAATCTCGTGCAGCGCCGCGTGGAGTTGTGGGCCGCAATCGCATTTGAGGCTGCCGAGCACGTCGCCGGTCAGGCATTCGCTGTGGAGCCGTACGATGGGGGGGCTGCCGTCCGGCTGGCCGACGATGAGCGCGATATGCTCGCGCGGATCGTCGGTCGAGCGGAAGGCGACGATCTCGCTATCCTCGCGCGCTTCCACCGGCAGGCGCGCCCGCGCGGCGATGGCGAGGCGGGTTGGATCGGCATAAGCGGCGATGGCGGCGGCGGGCACCGCCACCTCGGCTGGTGCCTCCGCGTCCCCCACGAAATAAGCCGGCAATAGCCCTGCCAGGCGCGCGAGGATGAGCGCTTGCGTGGCGGCCTCGCTCTCTGCAACCGGCAGCGCGCGGAACGGCCCCTTGAGCGGCGTCGCAAGATCGCTGACGGGATCGGCGACCGCCATCGCCGCCGCCGGCCCGTCGATCCACCGCTCACGCGCGATCAGCACCGGGGCGTGCGGGTCTGCTGCCGCGCGCTGGTTGGCGAGCTTGAGTGTTGCGCCGCGCGCGGCCGAGAGCAGCAGCGGAGCCTGCCCCTGCGGATCGAAGGCAGCGAGGCTTTGCGCCGTCACGCCCTCGATCGACAGCAGCGTCAGCGCCCCATCGCCGCCGGCCACGCGAATCGGCCACCCGCGTCGCAGCGCATCGATCGCGCGGGCGGCGGCGCGCGCGTCCATCAGAACATGAATTCCGTGATGAGCGCCGCGTGGTCGGATGGGCGCGCCCAGCCTCGCACCGGTTCGGCGACGACATGCGAGACGGCCTTGGCCGCCACGGCGGGGCTGGCCCACATATGGTCGAGCCGCCGCCCGCGATCCGACTTGGCCCAATCCTGCGCGCGGTAGCTCCACCAGGTGAACAGCCGGCCGGGCGGCGGCACGAAGTGGCGGCCGAGATCGACCCAATCATGCGCCTTTTGCAGCCGGTCCAGCAATGCGCACTCGATGGCGGTGTGGCTGACCACGTTGATGAGTTGCTTATGGCTCCACACGTCGCACTCCAGCGGGGCAACATTGAAATCGCCGACCAGCAGGGTGGGGACGTCAAGTTTCGACGACCAGTCGATCATCCGCTCGAAAAAGTCGAGCTTCTGGCCGAATTTGGGGTTGATCGTGCGGTCCGGCTCCTCACCGCCTGCGGGCACATAGACATTCTCGATGCGCAACCCATTATCGAGCCGCACGCCGACATGCCGCGCCTCGCCATTGGCCTGCCAATCGAGCCGGTCATCGTCGCGGATCGGCACTTTGCTGACGATGGCGACGCCGTGATGCATACGCTGGCCGTGCAGCGCGAGGTGATTGTAGCCATGCCGGCGGAACAGCCCCTCGGGGAATATCTCGTTCACCACCTTGGTCTCCTGCAGGCACAGGACATCCGGGGCATATTCGATCAGGAAACGCTCGACGATATCGAGCCGGGCACGGACGCTGTTGATGTTCCAGGAAGCGACCTTGAGCGTTTGCGTGGCGTTTGTGGACATGGCGCTGTCCCTAACCGCCCTCGCTCGCAAACCCAAGCGGTGGAGGCAAAAAACTTGCCGGCCGGCGGAAAGGGCGCGGCGGGAGCCGGGCAACGAAAACCCCCGCTCCGGGGGGCGTGGAACGGGGGCTCGTGAGCGCGTCTCGGCGCCGCTTGTGGCGCCGGACGAGCCGAGCAACAGGGGGGAATCCCGGCTACGTTCCCGACGCCACGCATCCTAGATATCGCCGATCAGATGAGCGCTCGATGAATGAAATCTGTCAGGATGGTGACTATCGCGCACGCAACTCGTCCTATCGCCGCGGGCCGACCCGATTGGGGCGCGGATCGCGCCACCGGAACGCCGAATCCGCGATCGTCACGCCATATTTCATGTTGGTAAGGCGGATGGTCGTACGGTTGCCCTGCGCATCCTTGGCGACCCAGCCATAAAGGTCCAGCCCCGAAGCGGTGGCTGCGTTGCGCAGGAACACGAGATTGAGCACGCCATATTCGGGATGGTCCGGATCGCGCACATCCACCGAGACGACGCGCGGATCGCCCGAGGGCACGACCTTGCCGAAGCGGGTGAGGTCGCGCGACGGATCGAGCAGCGCGCCAAGCGGCGAGTTGCGGATCGGCCAGCGCTCCTGCTGATTCACCTGATAGTCGATCATGTAGAGCGATTTGCCGTCCGCCACGATCAGCAGGTCACTGCTCTTGCCATAATCGAAACGGACATGCCCGGGCTGCTTGAGCAGCAGCTTGCCGGTCGCGACCTGGCCGTTGCGATCCGTCTGGGTGAAATCGGCGCTGAGCGTGGTGATCCCGCGAATGGCGCGGTTGACCGCGGCGAGGTCATCCGCGTCGGCGGCATGGGCGGGCGCTGTCATCACCGGTGCGAGGGCGGCCAGCGGCAAAGCGAAGGCGGCACCGATGGCGAGCGAGCGAGCGAGGGGGCGGAAGAAGGTCATCATGGCCGAAGGGATAAGGATGCGGGATTGAATGTCCACTGAATGTGCGGTCCCGGTTGATCGGGGCGAAGGCTGGGGGTGCGAGAGGCTGTCGGAGTCCCTCAACCTTTCTCCGCAGACAAGGACATAGCGCCATGGCCATTTCGCGGCGCCTATCTTGTCGGAAAAAACTGGATATCTGCGAAGTGGCCGCCGGGTCGGCGCGGCTGTGCCATCCAGTGTACGCCGGCCGGGGCGCCGCCATTCTTGGCCTTCGCAGGCTGTGACGCCGTGCTGTCGTCCAGCATGCCGCGCCTGTATAGGGCCTCGATGGTCGGCACCGAGAGACCGCGCAGCCCCAACGGCAGGCACTTCAACGATGAGTGTGCATCTTCGGCTTGTTCGAGCACCAATGCCGAGAGGTCGGCAAGCCGCAACTCGCAGGACAAAAACAGGCCGACGGGACCTGCGTCGGCAATGATGACGTCATGGGTATTCGAAAGGCGGTTGGGCATGAACGGCTCCTTCGTCGATGTTCGACCGGAGCGTTTCTCGAATCCGAGCACCTCACGGACGAACGATGGGGCGCCTGGTCAGCGCCCGATGGTTCGTCGTGGGGATCTCGTGGCCGAGGCCAAAGACCAGAGCTTTCGTTATCGAAAGGACTTGGGCTTACTAAACGCCGGCCTCCATAGCGCCGCAACGATCGGTCGGCGACAGGCGACGGTGTGGCTGATGTCGCAAGGGGCTATAGTCGTTCAGGCTTGAACCGATAAACCGCTCTACCTGATGAATCGTCGGGCGGTATTTCCCAGACCGTGTGACATAGGGGCGCCATTTCTACGCCCCAGCCGCCTTTGATGCGCTGCAATACGCTTCGATTTAATGGCGGTGGAGCCAGTCACCTGCGAACTGCTCTCTGGTGGGCCTTTCCCGTTTTGACGGGAATTTAACGGGAAATCCGCTGTTTTCAGCCACAGATGCACGACACGAAAGGCCGCAAAGCCCTGATCTGCGCCGATATGCCAACGGAATTCCCGTAATCCAATAACGGGAATTTATGTCCACTCTTCATGCGTTGGCCGGGATGCTTGCTCCAGCCTGCCGGGAATTATGCTTCCCGGCGGGCCGGATCATGCGGGCCGTCGATCGAGAACTGATCGAGGAGCGCGAGCATGGCCTCAAGCCTGGACCGAAGCGTCGCTACCTCAAGGGCGAGCAACACGTCACGCCGCCCCGCCGCGACCAGGATCCGGGTCAGCACCGGGTTGGAATTGCGCATCAGCGATACCAGGTGTCGTCCGCGCGGGGCATGTGATCCAGCGAACCAATGCTTGACGCTCCGCTCGCTTGCCCCGGTCCAGCGCATAGCGGTTTTCACGCCCTGATGAGTCCGGCCCAGATCCGTATCCAGAGCTTCCGCGATCATCATGGCAAAAGCCACATCCTCTTCGTCGAGGTGCAACTTCTTGCCCTTTTTCGGCAACATCTTTCCTCTCCTCGATAGCTATAGTCCCAACGGGACGAGCGCGCCGAATCGCGGCAACACGCAGAAATCCGCGATCAATTTGAGGTGTTTGAACTGTAAGGATCGGAGGCGGCAAAGTTGCCGAGATGGAGAGATCTTGAGCCTGACCTGAAAGGAGAAGGAGGTCCGCCCAT
>Ga0182736_1000396_pt1 | contig 70555 bp, 69 predicted proteins | sample eDN5th30CKraftBY_FD_128882 | JGI IMG/M metagenome (GOLD analysis project Ga0182736, IMG submission 128882) | Enriched backyard soil microbial communities from Emeryville, California, USA - eDNA 5th pass 30_C Kraft BY (version 2) (version 2) | ecosystem: Environmental > Terrestrial > Soil >... | reverse complement strand
CGCCATCGTCGCGACAATGCGAAAACTCCTCACCATCCTCAACGCAATCATCCGCGACGGTAAACCATGGAAAAACGCTTGACCACAAAGACAGTCGCTCTCCCCGCTTGCGGGGAGAAGGGGGTATGCCGGGCCCCTTTCCCCAGGCAAAATCCGTTCATAGGGCAAGTCCCCTCTCCCCGCTTGCGGGGAGAGGGTTAGGGTGAGGGGCAATCCCCCCGCCTCCCCTTGCCTTCCACGGCCGCCTGTGCCATCTGGCGCGCTCTTCATTTTCCGGCGCGTCCGACGCGCCTTTCACGCGGGGCCATTCGCTCCGGTTCAACACAATTTGGCACTCACAGGGGGCACGGCGATGGCGCGGGCACTCGGGCTCGATTTCGGCACGACGAACACGGTTCTGGCGCTGGCGACCGGCGGCAGCGAGACGCGGTCGATGCATTTCCAAAGCAGCGTCGGCGTGACCGACACGATGCGCACGGCTCTCTCCTTCATGAAGGATCCGCAGGTCGGCGCGCAGGCGCTGAAGGTCGAGGCGGGACAGGCGGCGATCCGCCAGTTCATCGACAATCCCGGCGATTGCCGCTTCCTGCAATCGATCAAGACCTTTGCGGCAAGCGCCCTCTTCCAGGGCACACTGATCTTCGCCCGCCGCCACGCCTTCGACGACCTGATGGAAATCTTCCTGCGCCGCCTCAAGGCCTATGCCGGCGCGGACTGGCCGGCGGAGGTCTCGCGGGTGGTCGCCGGCCGTCCCGTGCAGTTCGCAGGCGCAAGCCCCGATCCGGCACTGGCGCTGGAGCGCTACAACGCGGCGCTGACGCGGCTCGGCTTTCCGGAAATCCACTATGTCTACGAGCCCGTGGCGGCGGCCTACTATTTCGCCCAGACGCTGAGGAGCGACGCCACCGTGCTCGTCGCGGACTTCGGCGGCGGCACGACGGACTATTCGGTGATCCGCTTCGAGCGGCAGGCGGGCCGGCTTTCGGCGACGCCCATCGGCCATTCCGGCGTCGGCATTGCCGGCGACCATTTCGATTCGCGCATGATCGACCACCTCGTCGCGCCGGAGATCGGCAAGGGCTCGCATTTCAAAAGCTTCGACAAGGTGCTGGAGGTGCCCTCCGGCTACTACGCCAATTTCGCGCGCTGGAACCAGTTGTCGATCTTCAAGACGACGCGCGAGTTCACCGACCTCAAGTCGCTGTTGCGCTCGGCGCTGGAGCCGGAGAAGCTGGAGCTCTTCATCGACCTCGTCGAGCATGACGAGGGCTATCCGCTCTACCAGGCGATCTCGGCCACCAAGATGGCGCTCTCGGCAGACGAGGAGGCGGAGTTCCGCTTTCCCCCGCTCGGCAAGGCCGGGCATAAAAGCGTCAGGCGCGCCGATTTCGAAAGCTGGATCGCGCCGGACCTTGCCCGCATCGAGGGCGCGCTGGACGAGGTTCTGGAAAAGACGAATACGCCGGCGGGCGCCATCGACAAGGTGTTCCTGACGGGCGGCACCTCCTTCGTGCCGGCGGTGCGTAATCTCTTCCTGCGCCGTTTCGATGCCGGGAAGATCGAGAGCGGCGGCGAGCTTCTTTCCATCGCCCATGGTCTTGCCCTCATCGGCGAAAGCGACGACGTGGCGGCCTGGGCGGCGTAAGCGGCTTTCCTCTCCGCTCCCGCTTCGATAATGTACCCGCCATGAACGCCGCCAGAGACCTTCACCCCGAGCAGCTCCGTTCGCTCCTGCATTTCTATGCGGATGCGGGCGTGGAATGGCTGCTGGAGGAAGAAGCCGTCGACCGCATCGCCGAGTTCGAGGCGATGCGCGCGGCGCGCGGTATCGCACCCCCGCGCGAGGCGGCCCCCGCCCCGCAGCCGGCCGCCCGGCAGGCCCCGGCGCGGCAGGAACAGCCGCGCCCGGCCGCCCCGGCGCCGCTGCCGAACGTGGCGATCCCCGACAGCCAGGCCGTGGCGGAAGCGGAATTTGCCGCGAGCAACGCCCGCTCGCTGGAGGAACTGCGCACGGCGATGGAGGCCTTCAACGGCTGCAACCTGAAGACCAGCGCGCGCTGCCTCGTCTTCGCGGAAGGCAATCCGAAGCCCTCCGTCATGGTGATCGGCGCCATGCCGAACGCCGAGGACGACCGCGACGGCCAGCCCTTTTCCGGCCGGCAGGGCGCGATGCTCGACCGCATGCTCGCCGGCATCGGGCTTGCCCGCGCCGATCTTCTCCTCACCAATGTCGTGCCGTGGCGCCCGCCGGGCAACCGCCCGCCCTCGCAGCGCGAGGCCGATATCTGCCGGCCGTTCATCGAGCGGCAGATCGCGCTCGCCGAGCCGAATCATCTCTTGGTCCTCGGCAATTTCGCGGCGCGATTCCTGCTGCGCTCCAACGATACGATCCACCAGTTGCGCGGAGAATGGCGGACTGTGGAGATTTCCGGCCGCACGATTCCGGCCTTTGCGACGCTGCATCCGCAGGATCTCGTGACGGCGCCGGTCAGCAAGCGGCTTGCCTGGCAGGACCTGCTTGCTTTCCGTGCAGGGCTGAACGGCTAGCCGAAAGGCTCCATCTCCTTTTTTCAATGGCTTAGGCGAACCGCTTTGCGGGACCCGCATCGCATTTGCCGCGAATCTGCCGCAAGCATGAACAAAATGCTTCAGCAGCCATGCGAATTTCTCATACCAGCCGGGCAGAATGTCGCATTGCAAAATCAATGCTGCAGCGCAATATGGCGATGTGGGAGGGACAGGATTTAAGGAATCGACCCATGACCGCCCGCTTTCGGCCCATCCATTCGAGCTTCGAGACGCTCCGCCATTCCGGTCTTCGCGCCGGCCGCGGCTTCGGCGGCATCGCTGCCCCGGCCAACGAGCAGATGACGGCCACCGGCTTTACCCGCATCAACCGTCCCGTCCAGCTCTTCTCCGACTTCATCCAGCGCTGAGGGATCGACGATGGCCCGCATCCGCAAGCTGATGTCCGACATCGCCGATATCCGCGCCGCCGTGAATGCAGCGCGCGAATATTCCGTGCTCGCCTCGCTGCCGCGCGATGCCGCCCAGCGCCGCGACCCGCTCAAGGCCTTCCTGCCGAACTGAGCCGCTTTGAAAAACGGCGGGCGTCGTGGTATCGTCTTCGACGTGAGGAGGTGAGACGCCTTTTCTCCGGTGGGAACCGGGCCGAAGCCCGATCCCCGTTTTCTTAGCTGATTGTCAGGCTGAACCGCCAAGTCCTGAACCTGATCGTCAGCGTAAGCCGGATTTTCAAACGTCTCACCTCCTTTCGTTTTGCCGGAAATCGATCCGGCCATTCCTCATAACACAACCCTGCCGGGAATCACCAAACCATCCGGGAAATCTTCCCGGATTACGCCAGCCGTTGTCGCTGTAGACAGCGCGCGGGCGCCGCAATAGAGCGACAGTCGCAAACCTGTCGCGCCATTCTGCGGAGCCCTCATGCTGGCGAGCCTCGCCTCCATTCTCAGCCTGATGCTGTCCACCCTCCTCATGATGGTGGCCTTCGGCCTCCAGAGCTATGTCGTGCCGGTGCGGGCCGTCGCGGAGGGCTGGTCGACGCAGACGATCTCGATGATCGCGACGGGCTATACGATCGGCTTCACGCTTTCCTGCGTCGTCACGCCGAAATTCGTGCTGCTCGTCGGCCATGTGCGGGTCTTCGTCGCGCTGATCACGCTCCTGGCCATCGCCATCCTGCTCTGCGCGCTTGCCGTCGACTGGCGGGCCTGGATGCTCTTTCGCGGCATTTCCGGCTTTGCCATTTCCGGCAGCTACCTCATCATCGAAAGCTGGCTGAACGAGCGGGTGACCAACGAGAACCGCGGCTCGGTCTTCTCCATCTATCTCATCACCACCATGGTCGGCACGATCGGCGGGCAGTATCTCGTGCCGCTCGGCGATCCGTCGAACACCTCGCTCTTCATCCTGTGCGGCATCATCTTCTCCGTCGCGCTGCTGCCGACGGCGCTCACCTCCTCGCCGCTGCCCGCCCCGCCGACGCAGGCGCGCTTCAACGTGCCGGCGCTCTACCGCCGCTCGCCCGTCGCCGTCGTCGGCGCGTTCCTGGCCGGCGCGCTCTCCGGCGCCTGGCTGAACCTCGGCGGCGTGTTCACCCAGCGCACGGGCCTTTCCACCGCCGAGGGCGCGACGCTGCTCGCCTCGGTACTGATCGGCAGCGCCCTTTCGCAGATCCCCATCGGGCGGGCCTCCGACCGCATGGACCGCCGCCTCGTCATGGTTGCCTGCGGGGCGGTCGGCACCGTCTCCTGCCTCGTCATGGCGATGGTTTCCGGCGGGCCGGCGGCGCTGCTCTATGTCGTCGCGGCCTTCGTCGGCTCGGTCATCTTCCCGATCTATGCGCTGAACGTCGCCCATGCCAACGACCGCGCGCAGCCGGACGAATATGTCGAGGTCTCCTCCGGCATGATGATCGTCTACGGCTTCGGCACGATATCCGGGCCGCTGATGGTCGGGCCGATCATGGACCGCTTCGGGCCGGGGTCGCTCTTTGCTGTGCTGGCCATCTATTTCGCCCTCTACGGCGCCTATGCGGCCTGGCGCATCAGCCGGCGCGAGGAGAACGACGGCCTCGTCGCCAAGACGGACTTCCAGGCGATGGCCGCGCAGCCGCTCGGCGCAGATGCCGCCGCCGCCGCGCTCCAGCCGGATGCGCCCGCCGAGGACGTGCTGGAGGACACCACGACGCCGGAATGGCGTCAGCCCTGAGGCGTGATGTGCTTGCGGGCCGCGCGGCGCTGCAGGCCGAGGCGATGCTCGCGCAGGATGACGAAGATGCCCGCGATCACCACGATGACCGTGCCGACCAGCATGGCGCCCGTCGGCACGTCGCCGAACAGGAAATAGCCGATGACGAGGCCGAGCACGATCGAGGTATATTCGAACGGCGCGATGGTGGAGACGTCCGCATAGCGGTAGCTCGCCGTCAGGAGAAGCTGGGCGATGCCGCCGCAGAAGCCGGCGAGCGCAAGAAGGATCAGCGCCTGCCAGCTCAGTTCGCTCCAGCCGAAGGGCAGCGTCACCAGCGAGAAGACCGAGGCCGAGAGCGAGAAATAAAGGACGATCGTATGCGTGCGCTCGGCCTGCACGAGCTTTCGCACCAGCACCATGGCGCAGGCCCCGAGCGTCGCCGAGGCGAGCACGGCGAGCGCCCCCATCGCCTCCACGGAGCCCACACCGCCGTCTCGGAAAAGCGTGAGGCGCGGCCAGGTGATGATGACGACGCCGGTCAGCCCCACCAGCACCGCCGACCAGCGGTAGAGGCCGACGGTCTCCTGCAGGAACACCGCGGCGATGACGACGGCAATCAGCGGCATGGCATAGCCGATGGCGATCGCCTCCGGCAGCGGCAGGCGGGTGAGGCCGTAGAAGCCGCAGCCCATGGCGAGGATGCCGACGAAGCCGCGCATGAGATGCCCGGTGAGATCGCGGGTGCGGAAGGCGTCGACGAGCTCGCCGCGACAGCCGAAATAGATGGCGATGGGCACGATGGCGAAGGCCGAGCGCAGGAAGGTGATCTGCCCCGCCGCCATATCCTTGCCGGCCGCCTTGATGAGCGTGGACATGCACAGGAAGATCACCACCGAGGCGACCTTGAGCAAGATACCCCGCATAGGGTTCGAATACGGCGCGTCCATGCAAAACTCGTCGCGCCAGGCAGTCCGCCGCAGAGGCGGGCCGTGGCGTCAGGCATCGAAAGGAGCCGTCGAAGCGGCCCGCAGGATTTCAAGTCTAGCGGGATTGCCCGGCCGGTGGCATCAATTCTGCTGATGTTTCGCGGATATTTTTGATCGAATGGCGCCCTAAGCGTTGAGCGCCATCCAGACTTTCTGCGGCGTCGCCGGCATGTCGATATGGGTTATGCCCTTCTCGCGGTAAAGCGCATCGACCACGGCATTCATGACGGCGGGACAGGCCCCGATGGTGGCAGCCTCCCCCGCGCCCTTGATGCCGAGCGCATTGGTCGTCGAGGGCACGTTGCGCGTCTCGAAACGGAAGAAGGGCAGGAGATCGGCGCGCGGCATGCCGTAGTCCATGAAGCTCGCCGTCAGGAGCTGGCCGTCCGGCGAATAGACCGCCTCTTCGGTGAGGCACTGGCCGATACCCTGCACGATGCCGCCATGCACCTGGCCAAGCAGCAGGACGGGATTCACCGTCAGGCCGAAATCGTCGACGACCTGGTAGTTGACGATCTCCGTCGTCCCGGTCTCCGGGTCGATCTCGACCTCCACCACATGGGTGCCGTTCGGATAGGTCGCCTCGTCCTGCACGAATTCGGCGACCGCGACAAGGTCGTCGCCGCTCTTTGCGGCGCGGGCGATGGCGGCGTAATCCAGCGCCTGGTCCGTGCCGACGACGCGTGCCTCGCCCGCCACCAGCTCGATATCCTCGACCGCGGCCTCCAGCTCCTCGCCGGCGATGCGTTTCATTTTCTGCGCGAGGTCCTCGCTCGCCGCGGCGACGGAGGCGCCGCCCAGCGGAATGGAGCGCGAGCCGCCCGTGCCGCCGCCCTTCGCAAGGTCCTTCGTATCGCCCTGCCGCACCGTGATGCGGTCGAAATCGATGCCGATCTTCTCGGCGATGAACTGGCTGTAGGCGGTGGCGTGGCCCTGTCCGTTGGTCTGCGTGCCGATGAAGAGGGTGATCGTGCCGTCGCCCTCGAGGCGGATATGCGCGGGCTCGGAGCCGGCGAAGGCGCAGGCCTCCACATAGGTGGAAAGGCCGATGCCGCGGATGCGCCTGCGCGTCTTCGCTTCTGTCGCGCGGGCCGGAAAATCGGCCCAGCCGGCGCGTTCCATGGCAAGCGTCATGTGGCCGTCGAATTCGCCGACATCGTAGAGCCGGCCGCCGGCCGTGCGGTAGGGAAACTGCTCGGGGCGGATGAAGTTGAGGCGGCGGAAGGCTTCCGGCGAGAGGCCGAGGTCGCGTGCGGCCGTATCGACCATCCGCTCGATGACATAGGCCGCCTCGGGCCTTCCGGCACCGCGATAGGCATCGACCGGCGTGGTGTTGGTGTAGAAGGCCCGGATATGCATGTCGAGCAGCGGGATGTCGTAGACGCCGGTCGCCATGATCGAGGCCATGGTGGGGATCATCGGCCCGTATTGCGAAAGATAGGCGCCCATGTTCGCATCCATGCGGATGCGCAGCGCCGTGATGCGGCCCTCCGCCGTCATCGCCACGGCAGCATGGACGATGCTGTCGCGGCCATGCGCGTCGGCAAGGAAATGCTCGCCCCGGCTCGCCACCCATTTCACCGGGCGGCCGAGGCGCTTTGCCGCTTCCATGACCAGCGGATATTCGCGGTAGTTGAAAGCCTTGGTGCCGAAGCCGCCGCCGACATCGGGCGTCACGACGCGGATCTTCTCCGGATCAACGCCGAAGACATGTCGCGCCAGCGAATTGCGCACGCCATGCACGCCCTGCGAGCCGCAGGTGAGCGTGAATTCCTCCGCCTCTTCATTCCATTCGCCGAGCGCGGCGCGGGTTTCCATATAATTGGAGACGAGGCGGTTGTTGACGACGGTGATCTCGGAGACCCGTTCGGCCGCGGCGAAGGCCTTTTCCACGGCCGCCGCGTCCCCCGTCTGGTGCCGATAGGCGAGGTTGGAGCCGAGCTCGGGCCAGACGAGCGGCACACCCTCCCCGCCGGCCTCGGCGAGCGAGACGTTCGCCTCGTCCATCTCCCAGTCGATCTCGACGAGCTCGGCGGCGTCCTCGGCCGCCTCCTGGCTGTCGGCGACGATGAAGGCGACCGCGTCGCCGACATGGCGCACGCGCTCGCGACAGAGCACCGGCGTGCCCCGCAGGGGATGCTTCGTGCCGTCCGGCTGGGTGACCTGCGCAAGGCAGGGCACGTCGCCGAGATGGGCGATATCGGCCGCCGTCATCACCAGATGCACGCCGGGCGCTGATTCCGCCGCCTCGGTCGAGACGATGCGGAAGGCCGCCGACGCATGGGGCGAGCGCAGGACGAAGCCGCGCAATTCGCCCGGACGCACGATATCGCCGGTATAGGCGCCCTCGCCCTTCAGGAGCGGCAGGTCCTCCTTGCGCAAAGCGGAGGCGCCCACGCCGAATTTCGGTGCTATGGTGTCCATGACGGCGATGTCCTGAGATTGAAAGACGGGAGAGCCAAATCTAGTGCGGATCGGCGCGTTGTCGACCCCTTCCCGTTCTTTCCCCTGTGGAACAAAGTTGTGATCGAAGCGTCGCTGGCAATGAGATGTTAAGCGAATAAGCATATCAATCGGTGAAATTTGGGGGCAATGGGTCCCGGCGAACCGCCCGGTTGTGTGAAAACGGGACAGGCCGGGGCAGCAGGAGACGGGACATACCATGCGGACAGAGAACGGCCGGATCATCCATCTGGCAGATTATCGCCAGACTGACTTCGTTCTCGAACGCGTCGACCTGACCTTCGAACTCGACCCGACCGAAACGAAGGTCGAGGCGCGGCTGATCTTCCACCGCCGCGAAGGCGCCGATCCTTCCGCCCCGCTCGTCCTCGACGGCGACGAACTCGTCATGACGAGCCTGCTCTTCGACCAGATGGAGATGGACAAGGCGCGCTACGACGCGACGCCCGAGAGCCTGACGATCCGCGACCTGCCGGCAAGCGAGCCCTTCGAGATCACCGTCACCACGATGATCAATCCCGAGGCCAACACGCAGTTGATGGGCCTCTACCGCGCCAACGGCGTCTACTGCACCCAGTGCGAGGCGGAAGGCTTCCGCCGCATCACCTATTTCCCCGACCGGCCGGACGTGCTGGCCGTCTACACGGTCAACATCATCGCCGACAAGGCGAGCTGCCCGCTCCTTCTTTCCAACGGCAACTTCCTCGGTGGTGCTGGCTATGGCGAAGGCAAGCACTTCGCCGCCTGGTTCGACCCGCACCCGAAGCCCTCCTACCTCTTCGCGCTGGTCGCCGGCGACCTCGGCGTGGTGGAAGACACGTTCGTCACCATGTCCGGCCGCGAGGTGGCGCTGAAGATCTATGTCGAGCACGGCAAGGAGCCGCGCGCGGCCTATGCCATGGACGCGCTGAAGCGCTCCATGAAGTGGGACGAGGAGGTGTTCGGCCGCGAATACGACCTCGACATCTTCATGATCGTCGCCGTCTCCGACTTCAACATGGGCGCCATGGAGAACAAGGGGCTCAACGTCTTCAACGACAAATACGTGCTGGCCGACCCGGAAATCGCCACCGACCAGGACTATGCGAATATCGAGGCGATCATCGCCCACGAATATTTCCACAACTGGACCGGCAACCGCGTGACCTGCCGCGACTGGTTCCAGCTCTGCCTCAAGGAAGGCCTGACGGTCTATCGCGACCACGAGTTCTCCGCCGACCAGCGCTCGCGCGCCGTCAAGCGCATCGCCGAGGTGCGGCACCTGAAATCCGAGCAGTTCCCGGAGGATGCGGGGCCGCTGGCCCATCCGGTGCGCCCGACGAAGTACCGCGAGATCAACAACTTCTACACGACGACCGTCTATGAAAAAGGCTCCGAGGTGACGCGCATGATCGCGACCATCCTCGGCAGGGACGGCTTCAAGAAGGGCATGGATCTCTATTTCGAGCGTCACGACGGCGATGCCGCGACGATCGAGGATTTCGTGAAATGCTTCGAGGACGCCAACGGCGTCGACCTTAGCCAGTTCTCGCTCTGGTACAACCAGGCCGGCACGCCGCTCGTCAGCGTCTCCTCGGCCTATGACCAAAGCAAGGGCGAATTCACGCTGTCGCTGGAGCAGATGATCCCGCCGACGCCCGGCCAGAGCGTCAAGGAGCCGATGCACATTCCGCTGCGCTTCGGCCTGCTGCTCGCCGACGGTTCGGAAGCAAACCCCATCGCCGTCAGCGGCGCGGACGTGACCGGCGACGTTCTGCACCTGACCGAGCGCCGCCAGACCGTCACCTTCTCCGGCATCGCCTCGCGCCCGGTCGTCTCGCTCAACCGGGGCTTTTCCGCGCCGGTCAACCTGCATTTCGAGCAGGCTGCCGCGGACCTTGCCCATATCGCGCGGCATGACGGCGACCTCTTCGCCCGCTGGCAGGCGCTGAACGATCTTGCGCTTCCGACCCTCGTCGATGCCGCCCGCAAGGCGCGCGCCGGCGAGCCCGTGGAAACGAGCGACATTCTGGCCGATACGCTGATCGCCATCGCCGCCGACGAGAGCCTGGAGCCGGCCTTCCGCGCACAGGCGCTCGCCCTCCCCTCCGAATCCGACATCGCCCGCGAGCTCGGCAGCAACAACGACCCGGACGCCATCCGCACCGGGCGCGAAGCCGTGCTCGCCTTCGTGGCGAACCGCGACCCCGCCGTCTTCGCCGCGCTCTTTTCGGGCCACCGCACCGAAGGCGCCTTCACGCCGGATGCTTCGGGCGCCGGCCACCGCGCGCTGCGCAATGCGGCGCTCGCCTATCTCGCCGTCTCGGACGGCACGCCGGCCCGCGCGGCGGAAGCCTTCGCCAGCGCCGACAACATGACGGACCTCAGCGCCGCCTTGACGGTGCTTGCCCACCGCTTCCCTGATGCGCCGGAAACGGCAGAGGCGCTGGAGGCCTTCCGCGCCCGCTTTGCCGACAATGCGCTGGTCATCGACAAGTGGTTCTCCATCCAGTCGACCATTCCGGGCGACGGCGCGCTGGAGCGCGTCAAGGCGCTGATGGAAAGCCCGCTCTTCAACAAGGCGAACCCGAACCGCATGCGCGCGCTCGTCGGCACCTTCGCCTTCTCCAACCCGACCGGCTTCAACCGGGCGGACGGCGCGGGCTACCGCTTTCTTGCCGACCAGATCCTCGAGATCGACCCGAAGAACCCGCAGCTTGCCGCCCGCATCCTTACCTCCATGCGCTCCTGGCGGGCGCTGGAAGAGGTGCGCTCGGACCATGCCCGCAACGCGCTGCGCGCGATCGCTGCGGGCGAGAAGCTCTCCTCCGACGTGTCGGACATCGTGGAGCGCATGCTGAAGGCGTGAGCTGTCGGCTCACTTGTCCGGCGGGCAGACGCGGATGCGGTGGCCGTCGGGATCGAGCGCGACGAAGGTGCGGCCGAAGACGGCCGTGAACGGCGCCTGCTCGATCGTCACGCCCGCCGCGCGCCACTCGTCATGCAGCCGGTCGATTTCCGCATCGTCGTCGACGACGATGGCGATCTCGCCGCGGTGGCCCATGCCGCCCGACACGAATTCCGGTGAGCTGGCCGACCACAGGCCGAGGCCAAGGCCGTTGGGGAACTGGAAGGACACGAAGCCCGGCGACAGCACCTGCGGCGCGGTGCCGAAGATCGTTTCGTAGAAGCAGCCGCTTGCCGGCGCGTTCTCGACATAGAGGATCATGAGATTGGGGGAGATCATGGGGTCTTCCTTTCGTGTTGACGGGAACGATCCTAGTCGACACCGCTGCCAGAAATTGGCAGTATCCTGCCATGGCCCGATCCGAACGATTGCTCTCCCTCCTCCAGGTCCTGCGCCGCCATCGCCGGCCCGTCAGCGGCGCGACGCTCGCCGCCGAGCTCGGCGTCAGCATCCGCACGCTCTACCGCGACATCGCCACGCTTCAGGCGCAAGGCGCCGATATCGAGGGTGAGCCCGGCGTCGGCTATGTGCTGCGCCCCGGCTTCATGCTGCCGCCGCTGATGTTTTCGCAAGGCGAGCTGGAGGCCCTGATGCTCGGCTTCCGCTGGGTGGAGAAATTCGCCGATGCGCCCGTGACGAAAGCGGCGACGGATGCGCTCGCCAAGATTTCCGCCGTGCTGCCGGCCGAGCTTCGCGAGGAGCTGGAGAACACGGCGCTGCTGGTCGGCCCGCGCAAGATCGTCGACAGCGAGACCGTCGACCTTGCGCTGCTGCGCGCGGCGATCCGCCGGGAGCGCAAGCTGCGCCTTTCCTATGCCGATGCGGCGGGCGCCGTCACCGAGCGGATCGTCTGGCCGGTGGCGCTCGGCTATTTCGAGGACACGCGCATCCTCGTCGCCTGGTGCGAGCGGCGGCAGGCCTATCGCCATTTCCGCACCGACCGCATGCTGGGCCTCACGCTGCTGGAGGCGCGGCCGCCGCGCCGGCGCGCGGCGATGCTGAAGGAATGGCGCGAGAGCGAACCCGGCCCGCGCCGGCCGGCCGCCCCGCCGCCGGATGCAATTTCCCAACCATAAGAATTGGTTAAAAGTCCGTTACCTTTTCCTCTGGACAAGCCGAATCACAATTGATTCATTAGGGCAGATTCGGGCGAGCGGCGCGCCGAATCACGAGAGGGTACAAGGTTTATGACGATGGCGGACGCGCAACGAGGACGCGCAGCCGGCGGGTGGACTCGTCTCAGATTTCCGGGAATGGCGGCCTGGGAAGATGAGTTGACGGGACAGGCGAAGATTTTCGCCGGACCTGCCGCACGGCACCTGGCACGGGCGGAGCCCGTGCTGAAACGGTCGATACCGATCCTGATCATCGCCTTCCTGTTCGTGGTGGCCGTCTCGCGCATGGCCGGCATCATCGTCGAGCACGACCGGATGGACACGGGCGTCAGGGATGCGACCTCGCTGACGGCGATGGCCGTGGGCGCGGTGTTCTCCGGCCCGCTGGCAGACAGCCTTGCCGCCTCCGACCGCATGGCCGTCGAGGCCGCGCTTTCCGTGCATCTGCCGCAGGATCGCCTTCAGCCCGGCGGCATCGTGCTCTTCGTCGCGGAGGACGGGCGGGTCTTCGGCGCCTCGCTGGCGGCGGCGCGCTATGTCGGCCAGTCGCTCGCGCGCTTCTCGCCGGAGCTGGCGGCCAGCCAGTATTTCGGCCCGCAGGCCGGCGTCTTCCGCACCGGCATCGACGGCGGCGACTACTATGCCGCGCTCGTGGAAATGCCGCGCAAGGGCGGCTTCGTCGTCGTCGCCAACCCGATCGGCCAGCTTGCCGTGTTCTGGCGCGACGAGGTGGCGCTGAACGTCACGCTCTTCGCCGGCATCTCGGCCATCCTGCTCGTCATCCTCTATGCCTATTACATCCAGGCCAAGCGCGCGCGCGACGCCGACGCGATCTTCGCGGAATCGAACCTGCGCGTGGAAACGGCGCTCGCCCGCGGGCGCTGCGGCCTCTGGGACTTCGACCTTGCCAGCCGCCGGCTGTTCTGGTCGCGCTCCATGTACGAGATGCTCGGCATGCCGCCGCGCGACAGCGTGCTCTCCTTCGGCGATGCCGCGCGCCTGATGCATCCCGACGACGACGGCATCTACCAGGTCGCCCGTTCCGTCGCCCGCGGCGAGGCGAGGCAGGTGGAGCAGGTCTTCCGCATGCGCCACGCCGACGGCCACTATGTCTGGCTGCGCGCCCGCGCGCAGGTCATCCGCATGGCGTCGGGCCGCATGCACATCATCGGCATCGCCATGGACGTGACCGAGCAGCACCGGCTCGCCCAGCGCTACCAGGAGGCCGACCAGCGCCTTGCCGACGCCATCGAATGCACGTCCGAAGCCTTCGTGCTGTGGGACAAGAACGACCGGCTCGTCATGTGCAACGCCCATTACCAGCAGGCCTACGGCCTTCCGGACGACGTTCTCGTGCCCGGCACGGAGCGCGCGGCGGTGCATGCCGCGGCCGCCCGCCCGGTCATCGAGCGCCGCATCGCGGACGCCGACGGCACCGGCATCTCGCAGACGACGGAAGTGCAGCTTGCCGACGAGCGCTGGCTGCAGATCAACGAGCGGCGCACGCGCGACGGCGGCCTCGTCTCGGTCGGTACCGACATCACCATGATGAAGCGCCATCAGGTGCGCCTGCGCGAATCCGAGCGGCGGCTGATGGCGACCATCGGCGACCTTTCCGCCTCCCGCGCCAAGCTGGAGCGCCAGAAGGCCGAGCTGTCGCTGGCCAATGCCAATTACCAGGCGGAGAAGGAGCGCGCCGAGGCGGCCAACCGCGCCAAGTCCGAATTCCTCGCCAACATGTCGCACGAGCTGCGCACGCCGCTCAACGCCATCCTCGGCTTCTCCGAGATCCTGCAGAACCAGATGTTCGGCCCCATCGGCTCGGACAAGTACCGCGAATATTCCCGCGACATCCACGAGAGCGGCAAGCACCTGCTCAACGTCATCAGCGACATCCTCGACATGTCGAAGATCGAGGCCGGGCACCTGCGCCTGAGCTGCGAGACGGTGGACCTCGCCCCGCTGATCGAGGAGACCATGCGCCTCACCATGCTCCAGGCGGAGAAGAAGGAGATCGACGTGCGGCAGACCTGCCCGTCCCGTCTCCTCACCGTCGCGGACCGGCGGGCGATGAAGCAGATCCTGCTCAATCTCCTCTCCAACGCCATGAAGTTCACCAATCCGGGCGGCAGGGTCGAGGTGCGCGCGCGCCGCGTCGAAGGCGCCGTCACGCTCACCATCGCCGACACCGGCATCGGCATCCCGAAATCCGCCCTCCAGAAGATCGGCCAGCCCTTCGAGCAGGTGCAGAGCCAGTACGCCAAGAGCAAGGGCGGCTCCGGCCTCGGCCTCGCCATCTCCCGCTCGCTGGCCCACCTCCACGGCGGCGCCATGCGCATCCATTCCGTCGAGGGCAAGGGCACGATCATCTCCGTGCGCATCCCCGACCGCGAGCGGCTGGCGGCGCTGCATCTGGCGGCCGCGTAAAAAGGGTACACCGGCGCTTTACCGTGCGTGGGACACACCGCCACCCAACCACCGACGTCATCCTCGGGCTTGACCCGAGGATCCATGCCACGAACTCAAGGCGTGCGGAGAGGTGTGGATCCTCGGGTCAAGCCCGAGGATGACAAAGGAGAGGTGGGAGAGAAAAAGGGAAAGACGCGCGCGAGAGAGGGAGAGTTTGTGTATGTTGAGGTGAATGAATGAGCGGGCGGGTGTGAGTGAACCATCTCCCCTCCATGTGCGCCTACCCCTTCACCACCCCCTGGAAAATCTTCCGCACCGCCTTGGAAATCCGCCGCAGCTCCGCCTCCAGCGTACGCAGGTCCGGGCAGTCGCCGGCCCGGCAGACGAGGTCGATGAGGCCGGCGGGGGCTTCCTTCGGGTCGAAGCCGCCGTCGACGCACAGGCGCACGATCTGCGATATCTCCGTATAGAGCGACAGCGCCTTCTGGACCGTGTCGAGGTCGTTTTCGTCCATCATCGCCGCACCGAGGATGGCCAAAGCCTCGCCCGTCGGCAACGCCCTTTCCGGCTGCGGCGCGCCGCGCGCGGGCGCGACCAGCGCGAGGAACTGGGCGATGAACTCGATGTCGATCACCCCGCCGGCAATGAGCTTTAAATCCCAGATGTCCTTCGGCGGCTTCTCCTCGTCGATGAGGGCGCGCATTTCCGCGACGTCCTTGGCGATCTTCGCCGTGTCCCGCTTGCGGGCGAGGACCGTGCGGAGGATTTCCTCCGCCTCGGCGATCAGGCTCTCGTCGCCGGTAAGAAGCCGCGCGCGCGTCAGCGCCATGTGCTCCCAGGTCCAGGCCTCCTCCGCCTGATATTTCGCGAACGAAGTGATGCGTGTGGCGACGGGGCCCTTGTTGCCGGAGGGGCGCAGCCGCATGTCGACCTCGTAGAGCACACCTTCGGCCGTCGGGGCGGAGAGCGCCGCGATCAGCCGCTGGGTGATGCGGGTGAAATACCGGATGTTGTCGAGCGGCTTGGGACCGTCGGACTCGAAGGCGTCGTTGTCGTGGTCGTAGAGGAGGATGAGGTCGATGTCCGAGCCGGCGGTCAGCTCGAAGCTGCCGAGCTTGCCCATGCCGACCAGCGCCACGCGCCCGCCGGGAAATTTACCATGCGCCGCCTCGATCTCCGCCAGCACCGCCTTCAGCGTCGCGGCGACGATGAGGTCGGCGACGTGGGTGAAGGCGCGCGCGGCCTGCTTTCCGGTGATCGCGCCGGTCAGGAGCCGGATGCCGATGAGGAAGCGCTGCTCGGCGGCGATGATGCGCAGGCGATCGAGGATGTCTTCATAGTGCCGGGCGCCGGAAAGGAAGCCCTCGATACGTTCGGCAAGATAGGCGCGCGTCGGCAATTCGGCGAGAAGGCCGGGATCGAGCATGCCGTCGAAGACATGGGGCTTTGCCGCGATGATCTCGGCCAGCTTCGGCGCCGAGGACATGATGTTGACGATGAGGGAGAGCAGCGCCGGATTGTTGCCCAGCAGCGAGAAGAGCTGGATGCCGGCCGGAAGGCCCGAGATGAAATTGTCGAAGCGCAGCAGCGCCTCGTCCGCCCGCTTGCTTTCGCCGAAGACGCGCAGCAGTTCCGGCGTCAGCTCCGTCAGCCGCTCGCGCGCCTCGACGGACTGCGTTGCGCGGTAGCGGCCGTAATGCCAGGTGCGGATGGTGCGGGAAATGTCGGACGGGCGCTCGAAGCCGAGCCGCTTCAAGGTCTCCAGCGTATCGGGATCGTCGTTCTGGCCGGTGAAGACGAGGTTGCCCGTCTCGGAGGAGAGCTTCGCCTCCTGCTCGAAGAGCGCGGCATAGCGGCGCTCGACCGTGCGCAGCACCTCGACGAGCCGCTTCGAGAAGGCGGCCGTGTCCTCGAAGCCGAGCATGAAGGCGATGCGCTTCAGTTCCGCCTCGGTCTCCGGCAGGAGATGGGTCTGCTCGTCACGCACCATCTGGATGCGGTGCTCGACGTCGCGCAGGAACCAGTAGGCCTCTGTCAGCTCCGCCGCCGTCGCCGCGTCGATCCAGTTGGCTTTCGCAAGCTCGGCCAGCATCGGCTCGGTGGCGCGCAGGCGCAGCGCCGGCACGCGGCCGCCCGCGATCAACTGCTGGGTCTGCACAAAGAACTCGATCTCGCGGATGCCGCCGCGGCCGAGCTTGACGTTGTGCCCCTTCACCGCGATCTCGCCGTGGCCCTTGTGGGCATGGATCTGCCGCTTGATCGAATGGATGTCTGCAATGGCCGCATAGTCGAGATATTTGCGGAAGACGAAGGGCACGAGGCCCTTGAGGAAGGCCGCGCCCGCCGCAAGGTCGCCGGCAATCGGCTTGGCCTTGATGAAGGCGGCGCGCTCCCAGTTCTGCCCGCGGCTCTCGTAGTAGAGCATGGCCGAATCGAAGGAGATGGCGAGCGGCGTCGCGCCGGGATCGGGGCGCAGGCGCAGGTCCGTGCGGAAGACATAGCCGTCCGCCGTGCGCTCCTGCATGATGCGGATGAGGCGGCGCACGATCCGTGAAAAGGTCTCGACGGCCTCGCTCGGATCGGCCGCGACATCGGCCATCGGATCGAAGAAGACGACGAGGTCGATATCGGAGGAATAGTTGAGCTCGGCGGCGCCCAGCTTTCCCATGCCGAGCACGATGAGGCCCGATTTCTCGCTCGGACGGGCGGGATCGGGCAGCTTCAGCTTGCCGCTCTCATGCGCCGCAAGGAGGAGATGGTCGATGGCGGCGGAGGTCGCGGCCTCGGCAAGCGCCGTCAGGAGCGCCGTCGTGCGGCGCGCGTCGAAGATGCGGGCAAGGTCGGCAAGCGCGGTGAGGAAGGCGACCTCGCGCTTGGCGACGCGCAGCCGCGTCATCAGCGCAGCCTCCGTCACCTCCCCCTCCTCCGTCCGCCATGCGGCGCGGGCGCGGGCGATCGCCGCCTCGATGGCCGGCAGGATCGGCTCCTCCAGCGCCCGGGCGAGAAGGCCGGGATCGATGCGGGCGGTATCGCGGAGATACGGCGAGAGCGAGAAGGCCGCGACGATGAAGTCCTTCAGCGGGCCTTCCTCGCCAAGAAGCCGGGCGATGGCGGCGTGGTCCCGGCCCCAGTCCTTGAGGTCGGAAAGGACCGATTTGGCCTCCGTCTGGCTCAGGGGCCGGATCGGGCTGGCCGAAAGATCGGAAAACCGCGTCGCTTCCGTCACGCTCATGATGTCTCCTCGCCGTGTCGGCGAAAAGGTGTATCAGTCCGGAAGCACGGGGAAAACCATCCTCACGGTCAGCCCCCGATTGTTTTCCCGCCCGGGATGGGTGGCATCCAGCTCCAGCCGGCCGTGATGCATTTCCATGACGGCGCCGACGAGGGAAAGGCCGAGGCCCGTGCCGGGCTTGGAGCGGCTGGCATCGAGCCGCACGAAGCGCTTGACCACCTCCTCGCGCTTGTCGTCCGGCACGCCGGGGCCGCTGTCGGCAACGGAGAGGACGACGTCGCCGCCGCGTCTTGCAAGCGAGACGCGGATTTCCGGCTCGCCGCCGCTGCCCTCGGCATATTTGATCGCGTTGTCGATGAGGTTGCCGAGCGCCTGGCCGACGAGCTCGCGGTTGCCCTTGATCTCGATGCCGTCCGCAATCTCCGTGACGAGGCCGAGGCCGGCATCTTCCGTGACGGGCTCGTAAAGCTCGGCGCTGTCATGGGCGATGCCGCTGATATCGACCGCGCTCATTTCCGCCGGCGCCTGCCCGGCCTCGACGCGCGAGATCATCAGCAGCGCGTTGAAGGTGCGGATGAGCTGGTCGGATTCGCCGATCATCTCCTCCAGCGCCGTGCGGTGCTCGGCAACATCGCCCGCCGCAAGCGCGGCCTCGGCCTTGTTGCGCAGGCGCGTCAGCGGTGTCTTCAGGTCATGCGCGATGTTGTCGGAGACCTGTTTCAGCCCCTCGTTCAGCTTCTCGATGCGGCCGAGCATGGTGTTGAGCGATTCCGACAGGCGGTCGAACTCGTCGCCCGAGCCGCTCGTCGGCAGGCGTTGCGAGAGGTCGCCGGCCATGATGCGCTGGCTGGCGTCCGACATACGGTCCATGCGCTTCAAGGCGTTGCGGCCGATGAGATACCAGATGGCGAGCGCCCCGACGCCCATCACGCCGAGCGCCACCATCAGCGCCTGGCGCACGAGGTTGCGGAACGTCTCAGGTTCCCCGAGGTCGCGGCCGACGAGGACGCGCAGTCCGTTGGAGAGCACGATCACCTGTGCATAGGCCATGGGGCGGCTGGTGCCGCGCGCCTCCTCCTGGTAGCGCTGGTAGCGGAAGGGCGTGTCCGTCCAGCCTTCCGTGTCGAGCACGCCGGGCTGGATGGCGGCGACGTTGCCGGCCAGCACTTCGCCGCTCGGGCTTGCGATGATGTAGAGGTTGGCGCCCGGCTGGCGGGCGCGGCGCTCCAGCGTGCGCAGGAGGCCGTTCATGCCGCTGTTGTCGAAGATGCGCTCGATCTGGCCGGCCTCCTGCGCCACCGCCTCGTGCATCTGCTGCTGCAGCAGCCGTTCCGACATGGAGGAGACGTAGAAGACGAGGAAGGCCGCGCAGGCGGCGAAGAGGAGGAGATAAACCGCCGAAAGACGCACCGCCGTGGTGCGGTAGAGGGCGGTCAGCCGGCCGAGCAATCGCTGCATGGGTTCAGCCCGCCGCCTCGTCCTTCATCATGTAGCCCGCCCCGCGCACGGTGCGCAGCAGCGGCTGGTCGAAGTCCTTCTCGATCTTCGAGCGCAGCCGCGAGACATGGACGTCGATGACGTTGGTCTGCGGGTCGAAATGATAGTCCCAGACGTTTTCGAGCAGCATGGTGCGCGTCACCACCTGCCCCGCATTCTTCATGAGATATTCGAGCAGGCGGAATTCGCGCGGCTGGAGGAGGATTTCCTTTCCGGCGCGCTTGACGGTGTGGGAGAGGCGGTCGAGCTCCAGGTCGCCGACCCGGTAGACCATGTCCTGCTCGGGCGTGCCCTTGCGCCGGCCGAGCACCTCGATGCGGGCGAGAAGCTCGCTGAAGGCGTAGGGCTTGGGAAGATAATCGTCGCCGCCGGCGCGAAGGCCGGTCACGCGGTCGTCCACCTGGCCGAGGGCGGAGAGGATGAGGACGGGGGTGTGGATGTTGCGCCGGCGCAGCTCGGTGATCAGCGACAGGCCGTCGCGGCGCGGCAGCATGCGGTCTATGACCAGCACGTCGTAGCTGTTCTCGGTGGCAAGGAACAGGCCGCTTTCGCCGTCGCTCGCATGGTCGAGCACGATGCCCGCCTCGCGGAAAGCCTTCGACAGATAGGCCGCCGCCTCCAGATCGTCTTCAACAATCAATATCTTCATGGCCTCAACCCTAGCGCATGATGCCCCGAGTCGGAACGGGACCGTTTTAAAGGGCGAACCTGCCCCTCACCTGCCTGCCGGCATCCTCTCCCCGCAAGCGGGGCGAGGAAGGAAAGCCTCGCCGTTTTCCCCCTTCTCCCCGCCTGCGGGGAGAAGGTCCCGGCAGGGGGATGAGGGGCAGGCCTGATACGGCAACGCCGCGAAACCTTCCGGTCCCGCGGCGCCGCACGCAGTCATCGAGCCGATCAGCCCTGGTCGATCGGCAGCGCCAGGAAGCGGCTGCCGTCCTTGGTCTCGATCTGGAACAGCGCCTTGGAGCGGCCGTCCTTGCGGGCGCCCTCGATCACCTTCATCACGTCGTCGGCCGACTTGACGGCCTGGTTGTTGACGGAGGTGATGCGGTCGCCTTCCTTGAGGCCGCGGTCGCTGGCGTCGGAGTCCGGATCGACGGAGGAGACCGTCAGGCCGTCGTCGCCGGGCGTCACCGAGATGCCGAGGTCGGCGAGCGCCTGTTCGCTGTTCTCCTCGGCAGGTGCAGCCTCGTCGGTGCTCGTCGAAGCCTGGATCTGCTCGCCGGCAAGCGTGCCGATCTCGACCGGGACGTTCTGGGACTTGCCGTCGCGCCACAGCGTGACGTCGACCTTCGTGCCGGGGGCGATGTCGGCCACGCGGCGGGCGAGGTCACGCGGGTCCTTGACCGGCTCGCCGTCGAGCGCCGTGATCACGTCGCCCTTCTTGATGCCTGCCTTGGCGCCGGGGGAATCGGCCTGCGGCTCGACGACGAGGGCACCGGCGGCGTCGGCAAGGCCGAGCGAGTCGGCGATGTCGCGGCTCACCGGCTGGATCTGCACGCCGAGCCAGCCGCGATCGACCTTGCCGTCCTTCATCAGGTCGGCGACGACGCCCTTGGCGACGGTGGAGGGAATAGCGAAGGCGATGCCGACATTGCCGCCCGACGGCGAGAAGATCGCGGTGTTGATGCCGACGACCTGGCCGTTGAGGTTGAAGGTCGGGCCGCCCGAATTGCCGCGGTTCACGGCGGCGTCCACCTGGAGGTAGTCGTCATAGGGGCCGGAGCCGATGTCGCGGCCGCGGGCCGAGATGATGCCGGCCGTCACCGTGCCGCCGAGGCCGAACGGGTTGCCGACGGCCACGACCCAGTCGCCGACGCGGATCTGGCTGTCGTCGGCAAAGCTCACATAGGTGAACTTGCGCTTGTCCTTCTCGTCGACCTTGAGGACCGCGAGGTCCGTGCGGGTGTCCTTGCCGACGAGCTTGGCGTCGAGCTCGGTGCCGTCGTTCATCACGACGGTGAAGGCCGCGCCGTCCTTGACGACGTGGTTGTTGGTGACGATGTAGCCGTCCTCGGAGATGAAGAAGCCGGAGCCCTGCGCGGTCGGGCGCAGATGCGGCTTGTGGCCGGGGCCGCGGCGGTCGCCGAAGCGGCGATCCGGGCCGCGGTCGCCGTGCGGATCGTCCTGGCCGCCGAATTCACGGAAGAAGCGCTTCAGCGGATGGTCGTCGGGAAGCTCGTCGAAGCCGCGGCCGCCGAAGTTGAAGGAGAAATTGCTCTCGTCGTTGGCCGGCTTCACGTCGGACTGGACGCGGACGGAAACGACGGCGGGGGAAACGGCCTGCACGACATCGGCGAAGCTCGCGACCTGCGGAGCCTGGACGGAAACGGGATCGGCGAAACTCTGGTTGATGCGCGCGGGAATGCCGGTGGCCAGCATGACGGCCGCAAGGCCGGCGACCGTGGAGGCCTTCAGCGCGGTCTTGAGGCCCGGACGGAATGCGGAGATCTTTGACATTCTTGCACCTTTTCTCTTGTCTCGTGGCTGCGTTCGGCAACCGATGGAAAAGAGATAGGCCGGGACACATTACGGTGCACTATCCGCGGCATGAATTTTTCGTAATGTTGGGAAAAACCTAGTCGCCGCGCAGGGCGTGTTCCAGCTCGGCCTTTTCCGTCTCGGAAAGCGGCGTTCCGGTCGGCTTGCCGCCGCGCCGGCGGGCGAAGAGCAGCATGGCCGTCGCCCCGGCGAGCGCCAGCACGACCGGCGCGCCCCATAAAAGCAGCGTCTCGCCGCGAAGGCGCGGCTTCAAAAGCACGAACTCGCCGTAGCGCGAGACGACATAGTCGATCACCGCCTCGTCGCTGTCGCCGTTCTTCAGCCGCTCGCGCACGAGAAGGCGAAGGTCGCGGGCAAGGTCGGCGTTGGAATCGTCGATGGACTGGTTCTGGCAGACCATGCAGCGAAGCTCGGCCGAAAGCGCACGCGCACGCGCCTCCAGCGCCGGGTCGGCCAGCACCTCGTCCGGATTGACGGCGAAGGCGGAGGGGAGCGCAGAGAGGAAGAAGACGGCGGCAAGGACGAGGCGGCGCATCATTCGGCCGCCTCCAGCACGGGCTTGACCTTGCGCACCTTCTGCGGCGCGCCGACGCGCAGCCGCCGGTCGAAGAGCGAGACCGCGCCCCCCGCCATCATGATCAGCGCGCCGATCCAGATGCACAGGATCATCGGCTTCCACCAGACGCGCACGACCATGCCGCCGTCGGCCATCGCGTCGCCGAGCGAGACATAGAGCTGGCTGAGGCCGAAGGTGCGGATGCCGGCCTCCGTCGTCGGCATGCGCCGCGCCATGTAGAGGCGCTTCGAGGACCAGATGTCGGTGACGGTCACGCCGCCGCGCATGACGTTGAAGTGGCCGGATTCTTCCGTGTAGTTCGGCCCCTGCCCCTGCCGCATGCCTTCGAAGACGAGCGTATAGCCGCCCGATTCCACCTGCATGCCCGGCTTCATCTCCACGACATGTTCCGTCTGGAAGGCCGTCGCGGCGACGATGCCGATCACCGTCACGCCGATGCCGATATGGGCGAGCGTCGTGCCGAAGGCCGAGCCCGGCAGGCCGATGAGCCGGCGGAAGGCGACGCTGCCCTTGACCTTGCCGATCCCGGCGCGAAGCCACAGGTCCGTCACCGCGCCGGCGATCATGTAGAAGCCGATGGCGAGGCCGAAATAGGCGAGCACCGGCCCGCCGCTATGGATGTAGAGGACGACGGCCGCCAGCACGAGGCCAACGCCGACGGCCGCGAAGAGCCGCTGGCCGGCCGCGAACACGTCGCCGCGCTTCCAGGCGAGCAGCGGGCCGAACGGCACCGCAAGCAAAAGCGGCAGGATGAGGCCGCCGAAGGTGAGGTTGAAGAAGGGCGGGCCGACGGAGATCTTCTCGCCCGTCAGCGCTTCCAGCACCAGTGGATAAAGCGTGCCGGTCAGCACGGTCGCCGCCGCGGTCGTCAGGATCAGGTTGTTGAGGACGAGCGCGCCCTCGCGCGAGATCGGCGCGAAGAGACCGCCGGCCTTCAGCGTCGCGGCCCGGAAGGCGAAGAGCGACAGCGCCCCGCCGATGAAGAAGACGAGGATGCCGAGGATGAAGACGCCGCGCGTCGGGTCCGTCGCGAAGGCATGCACCGAGGTCAGCACCCCGGAGCGCACGAGGAAGGTGCCGAGCAGCGACATGGAGAAGGTGAGGATCGCCAGCAGCACGGTCCAGATCTTCAGCGCCTCGCGCTTTTCCATGACGAGCGCGGAGTGGAGGAGCGCCGTGCCGGCAAGCCACGGAATGAACGAGGCGTTCTCCACCGGATCCCAGAACCACCAGCCGCCCCAGCCGAGCTCGTAATAGGCCCAGTAGGAGCCCATGGCGATGCCGGCGGTCAGGAAGCTCCAGGCGGCGAGCGCCCAGGGCCTGACCCAGCGCGCCCAGGCGGCATCGATGCGCCCGTCGATCAGCGCGGCGATGGCGAAGGAGAAGCAGACGGAGAAGCCGACATAGCCGAGATAGAGGAGCGGCGGGTGGATCGCGAGGCCGATGTCCTGCAGCACCGGATTGAGGTCCCGCCCCTCGGCCGGAGCCGGTGCAAGGCGCAGGAACGGATTGGAGGTGAGCAGGATGAAGAGCGCGAAGGCGACGGAGATGAGGCCCTGCACCGCCAGCACGTTGGCGCGCAGCCGTTCCGGCAGGTTGGCGCCGAAGGTCGCGACCAGCGCGCTGAAGAAGGACAGGATGAGCAGCCACAGCATCATCGAGCCCTCGTGGTTCCCCCACACGCCCGAGATCTTGTAGATCAGCGGCTTCAGCGAATGCGAGTTCTCCCAGACATTGGCCACCGAGAAGTCGGAGACGACATAGGCGAAGGTCAGCACGGAGAAGGAGAAGAGCACGAGGAAGAAGCCGGCGAGCGCCGCGGCGGGCGCCACGGCCATCAGCGCGCGGTCGCCGCGCGCCGTGCCGATCACCGGCAGCACGAACTGGACGATCACCGTCGCCAGCGCCAGAACGAGGGCATAATGTCCGAGCTCGATGATCATTTGATCGTTTCCTTGCCGGAAAGTTCGACGCCCTGCGCCTTGAGGCGGTCGGCCACGTCCTTGGGCATATAGGTCTCGTCATGCTTGGCGAGTACCGTGTCGGCGACGAAAAGCCCGTCCGTGCCGAAGGCGCCCTCGGCCACCACGCCCTGCCCCTCGCGGAAGAGATCCGGCAGGATGCCCGTATAGGTCACCGGCACCGTCGCCAGCGTATCGGTCACCGTGAAGGTGATGGTCGAGCCTTCGCCGCGCCTGACCGTGCCGTTCTCCACGAGCCCGCCGAGGCGGATGCGCGTTCCGGGCGCGACATTGGCCTTGGCGAGGTCGCCCGGCACATAGAAATAGGCGATCGACTGGCTGAAGGCGAACATGACGAGCAGCACCGCCGCCACGAGGAAGGCGACGCCGCCGCCGATAACCGCCAGACGTTTCTGCTTGCGTGTCATTGTCCGCTACCCTCGGCCGAAATCGACAGGTCCCGGGCGAGCGCCAGGAGCTGTTTTCCGTTTTCGCTGTCCGCCGGGAAGGTTTTCAGCGCCGTCCTTAGCGCCGCCTGCGCCTTCGGTTTTTGATTTAACACAACATAGGAACGGATGACGCGCATCCATCCCTCGAAATTGTCGGGATTTTCCTCAAGCTTCGCCGCAAGCCCCTCGACCATGCCGGCGATCATCTGCTGGCGGTCGCCGGCCGACATGTCCTCGGCCGCCGCCACGTCGTCGGCGGTCGGGTTGCCGGGCGCGCCGTCCGTCTGCGTGGCGGCCTTTCCGTCGAGCGCCGCGATATGGGTCTCGACGAGCGGCAGCCAGGCGGCGTCCTTCGGCGAATCCTTCACCAGCGCCTCGAAGGCGGCGCGCGCTTCGGGGCGCTTGCCCTCCTGCTCCAGTGCAAGCGCGAGATAGTAGCGGGCGCGCGGATTGTCCGGCTTCAGCTTCAGCGATTCCTCCAGCCGGGCGCGCGCATCCGTCGTCACGATGCCGTTCGAGAGCGCGATCAGCGCCTCCGCATAGCCGTCGAGCCGGTCGGTGGTCGGGCCGAGAAGGCGGATCGCCTGCTGGAAGGCGTTCGCCGAATCCTCCATCCGCCCGCTGCGATAGTAGATCGGCGCGAGAAGGTCCCAGCCCTCCCCGTCGTCGGGATTGGCCGCCAGATGGGTCTCGGCCTTCGCAACGAGGATGCTGATATCGCTGCCCGGATGAGCGAGGCGCTCGGCGAGCGGCTGGGCCGGAAGGCCCGGCTGGCCGGTCGCGAGATAGAGACAGAGACCGATGGCCGGCAGCGCGACGATGATGAAGGCCTGCGCCAGCCGGTTGCGCCGTGCCGGCGCGTCGCGGCGGCTTTTCTCCGCCTTCGTCGCCGTGATCAGCCGGCGCGCGACTTCCGCGCGGGCAAGCTCGGCCTCGCCGGCGGCGATGAGCCCGGTCGCCTCGTCGCGCTTCAGCTCCTCGAGCTGGTCGCGGTAGACCTCGACGTCATGGCCGGTGTCGTCCGCCGCCGCCCCGGGGCGCCGCAGAAGAGGAAGAAGCAGGATGGCGGCGACGGCCGCCGTCAGGAAGGCGACGAGAATCCAGAACAGCATGACCGTTCAAATACTGGAAGCGCAGGACGTTTCCAATTCCCAAGGGAACAATGACGCAAAATTGAGGCGTTTCGCCGCAACGGCCCGCGATTGTCAGGAAAGCGGCGTCCACGCACCGTCCGCATTGCGGCAGGCCGCCCCGCGCGTCGTCGTCTCGCGGCCGGAGACGGTCAGCGTATGGCTGTACTGCCGGCAGTTCTGCGAACCGACCTGATAGGGCGCCGCCGCCACGACCGAGCCGCTGACGCCGCTTCCCTGCCAGGTCACGGGCTGGCCGCCGGGGGCGGCCTCCAGCGCGCGGTACTCCGCTTCGAGCGCGCGCTGCGTATCCGCCTTGGAAAGCTGGGCAGCCGTATTGCGGCTGACGAGCCCGCCCTGCAAGGCCGTGATATAGACCGCCGGCCCCTCGGGCTTCCTGGAAAGAAGGCCGCCACCGCCCGCCGGGCCGCTGCCCGACGTCGTTGCGCATCCCGAAACCGAAACTGCCAGAAGGAGGGGGAAAAAGGCGCCGCGCAAACCCGTCTTCATCCGCTGGGACCGTCTCTCTCATGCCGGGGCGGACAGGCCGCGCCGTGGTTCCGTCATCCCGCGGTCCTCATTCCCGCGGGCCTTATCCTTTTTGCATTGTCCGCCGCCTCAGGCAACATCCTTTGTGACGGCGGGCAGGACGAGCCGCGCCATCAGCCCGCCGCCGGCCCCCCGGGAAAGCCCGAAGGTCCCCTGGTATTCGGAGGCGATCTCGCTGACGATGGAAAGGCCGAGGCCCGTGCCGGGCTTGCTCTCGTCGAGCCGCTTGCCCCGCTTCATCGCCTCGCCGATCTCCTCCGGCTCGAGGCCCGGCCCGTCGTCCTCCACCTCGATGACGATCCAGCCCTTGCGCGCATCGTCGCTGCCGCGCGTGTCGGCGGGCGCGGCGAAGGCGCGGGTCGTGACGGTCGTGCGGGCATGGCGCGCGGCGTTTTCGAGGAGGTTGCCGACGGTCTCCTCGATATCCTGCTGCTCCATCGCCAGCACCAGCCCCGGCGGATCGACGCTGAGCGGAAACTGCTTGTCGGCGTTCAGCCGCCGCATCACCCGCACCAGCCGCTCCAGCACCGGCTGCGTCTCGGTGCGGGCAAGCACGGATTCGCGCTGGGCGGCGATGCGCGCGCGGTTGAGGTAGGATTGCACCTGGCTCTGCATCGCCTCGGCCTGCGTCTTCACGAGCTCGCCCTGCGGGGCGGATATGAGGCGCGATTCGTTGAGCAGTACGGCGATCGGCGTCTTCAGCGAATGGGCAAGGTTGCCGACCTGCATGCGCGCGCGCTCGACGATGCGGCGGTTGCTGTCGATCAATGCATTCACTTCGCTCGCCAAAGGCAGGATTTCCCTCGGGAAATCGCCGTCGAGCTGTTCGCTCTCCCCCGCCCGGATCTTCTCCAGCGCCTTGCGCGCCCGGTCGAGCGGCTTGAGGCCGATGAGGATGGCCGCCGCGTTGAGCAGCAGGCTGCCGAAGCCGAAGCCGGCGAGCGCGAGATAGAGGCTGCCGGAAAAGTCCTTGATGTCCGCCTCCAGCACGTCCCGGTTGCCGACGACGCGGAAGCGCGCCGTGCGGCCCTCGTCGTCGAGCACCACTTCCGTCTCGCCGACCTCCACCTCGTTGCCGAAGGAATCGACGGTCGTGTAGAAGCGCTCGTAGCGCGTATCGAAGGGAATGCTGTCCGTGTCGGGAATGGGAATGCTGCCGCTGCCGAGCGAGGAGGACGTCAGCGCCTCGCCCTCCAGCGCCCCGCCGATGGGCTCGACGATCCAGTACCAGCCCGATTGCGGCTGGAAGAAGCGCAGGTCCCCGAGCTGCGGCGTGCCGGCAAGCCGCGTGTTCTCGCCCGCCGAAACCGAGTTGATGACGTTGTAGAGCTGCGCGCGCAAAAGATCGCGAAAGCTCTTCTCCGCGCTCTGCCGGTAGAGCGTCGAGATGACGACGGCGATGACGACGAGCGCCACCGCGGCCCAGAGGGAGGCGAGGAAGAGGACGCGGAAGGTGAGCGAGCGGGAGCGCCTGGCCTTATTTTCCATTGGCCGGCGCTTGCATCCGGTAGCCGAGGCCGCGCACGGTCTCGATCAGGTCGACGCCGATCTTCTTGCGCAGGCGTCCGACGAAGACCTCGATGGTGTTGGAATCGCGGTCGAAATCCTGGTCGTACATGTGCTCGACCAGCTCGGTGCGCGAGACCACCTCGCCCATGTGGTGCATGAGGTAGGAGAGAAGGCGATATTCGTGGGAGGTGAGCTTCAGCGTCTCGCCGTTGACGGTCGCCTTGGAGCCCTTGGTGTCGAGCCGCACCGGCCCGCAGACGATGTCGGGGCTCGCATGGCCGGCCGCCCGGCGGATGAGCGCCCTTATGCGCGCCAGCACCTCCTCGACATGGAAGGGCTTTGCCACATAGTCGTCGGCCCCGGCGTCGATGCCGGCCACCTTGTCGCTCCAGCGGTCGCGCGCCGTCAGGATCAGCACGGGCATGCCCTTGCCGTCGGCGCGCCATTTTTCGAGAACGGTGATGCCGTCCATTTCCGGAAGGCCGATGTCGAGGATGATGGCGTCATAGGGCTCGGTGTCGCCGAGATAGTGACCTTCCTCGCCGTCGAGGGCCTGGTCCACCACGTAGCCGGCTTCCTTCAGGGCCTCGCTGAGCTGACGGTTCAGGTTGACGTCGTCCTCGACCACCAGAATGCGCATTCGCCCTCTTCCTATCCCCTGTTACACGCCTTGCCCTGCGGCCTTACATCGGCACGCGAACGGTCACCTTGCGCGGCCGCGCATTGCCGTTGCCGGGCACCAGTACGGTCACCACGCAGCTGTCGCCGTCCGGCTTGGCGGAAAGAAGCTCACCGCCGGTCTGCGCCACCACACGCTGCGCCGCATTGCTGCAATCGCCGCCCACGCGCACGACGTTCCGCGCAGCGCCCATCTCCATGGGGGCCGGAAGCATCAGGCTGGCCGCAAGCGCGGATATGAGAAGTGGCGAGGCCATGAACATACTTTCAGGTGCGGATCACTATGATGCAAGCAATAAACGATCCACGCTGAATGGCAAATGAATGCGGCCGCCGGCCGCCCGAAGAAGGTAGCCGGCGGCCGGATCGTGCATTGAATTCAGGGAATTACGAGGCCCCCCGCACAGTCCGATTCAAGGATGCGGCCCTCACATCACCCGGTGGCGCGCCGAAATCCGCCCGAAAAGGGCGACGAGGCCGCCGACGGTGCCCACCGCCGCGACGATGAGGTCGGCAAGGTCGCCCTCGTCGCCCGCGGACATCTCGAAGCCCGCCACCTTGGCGAGCGAAGCGAGGATGGCGATGAGGGCGCCCCAGACGGTACGGGACTGATACCAGGCTTTCATGTCGGTCATCGGCTTTCCTTTCCTAGAGCGGGAGAATGGCCTGCGCCGGCAGGCCGAGCGGGATTGCCCGGCCAAGCTGGCGCACGCGGATGGCAAGGCTCGTCTGCGGCGCGCCGAAATCGGCAAGCTCCTCGGCGGCCGCATAGAGATGGGAGGGCGCGGCGGTCTCGACCGTGCGCACCGCCGTCGCGCCCGAGAGGATTTCCAGGCGGTAGGCTTCGTTCGGCTCGTCGAGCGGGATCTCCGTGGCGAGCCAGCTGTCCGAATCGATCCGGCCGCGACGGATCCATGTGAGGAGGATCGCCCCGTCCGCCCCGCGACGGGCGCGCAGGTGCACCGGCGAGAGCGGCGTCAGCGCCCGCTCCCCGCCGGCAAAGGCGAAGGGGCCGGCCTGCCCCGGCGGCGTTCCGATGGCGTCGACGAGCCAGTTGGATTGCCGTCCCACCTCCTCCACGTCGAGCCCCAGCGGGCGCACGGCATCGTCGAGCAGCACCGCCGTCGCGCCGACGGCATGCCCCGCGGCCATCGCGTCCTCCGTGCCGCAAAGTGCGCGCAGCAGGCCGGAAAGCCGCCAGCGCCCCGGCGCGATCTCGCTCGCCTCGCGGAAGCCGACGATCTCGAAGGCGCCGTTTGCGGCAAGGACCGCGATGCGGTTCGCCCCGTTCAGCACCGCCAGCGTGTCGACCGAGGCAAGCCCGCCGGCCGGAAGGTCGATTACCAGCGGCCGGTTCACGTCGAAGCGTCCGACGACGCCCGGCTCCAGCGCTTCCGCAAGCGTGCCGATGCGCGCCGGCCGGTCGAGCCGGGTGCGCACGCGATACCCCTCGCTGCTGTCCGAGCTGGAGACGACCATGGCGCGCCAGGGCTGCGCATAGGCCGCGACGCGCGCGAAATCCTGCGGGCCGCCCGAGCCCAGCACCGGCAGGTCGAGGAAGACGACCTCCGGCGCGAAGGCATCGCCCGGCCCCGCCCCGTTGACGGGCTGCTTTTCCTCGCCGTCCGGGGCCGGCGCGCCGCTGTCGCCCGCCGCGATGGCGCGCGCCTCCACCTCGCGCATCAGCCCGTCCGTGATTTCCGTGATAAGAAAGCGCCCCGCCGGCCCATCCTTCAGGCGCACCACGTCGCCGGGCGTGAAGGAAAGCGCGGTCGGCGGCAGGCGGAAGGTGACGCTCCGCTGGCCGGAACGATTGTCGCGCAGCGCCGTCTCGACGCTCGCCGCCGCGGCCCCCGCATGCAGCACCGCCGGAAGCGAAAGGCGCAGCACCCGGTCCGTGTCGCCGGCCATGCGGCGCGAGCGGGCGGTCACATGCGCATAGGCGTCCGTATCGTCGAAATGATCGAGGATCGCTTCGCCGGCAAGATCGCTGATATGCGCGCGGGTCTCCTCGAAGAGCGTCTCGTCCGGCCGCTCGGCGAGCACGTCGAGCGTTGCCGGCGGCAGCGCCGATTTCAGCCGCGAGCGGAAGTGGATCCTGCCGTCCGCCTCCAGCGCGTCGATCTGGAAGGCCTGCATGATCGGCTCGATCAGCCCGCGTGCCGAGGCCTGCTCGGCCTGCACGAAGCCCGGCAGGTCGCCGGCAACGCCCGAGACGTCGAAATCGGTGAAACCGTGGTCGGTGAGGATGGCGGCGATGACGTCCGCCGCCGTGCCCGCGCCGAGCCGGCCGGTCAGCCAGTGCCCGCGCTGCCAGTTGCCGCCGTCCGCCCAGAGGCCGGCATTCTCCGGGAAGGCCGGATAGGGCCGCGCGTCCCAGGTCCACAGGAAGATGCGGCCGGGATCGACCATGCCCGGCTCCGGCCCGTCGCCCTGCCACCAGGCATGATGGGCGTCGAGGAAGCGCCGCTGCACGCCGTCGCTGCGCGCCCCGCCGGAATGGTAGGGCAGCGCATTCTCCGCGCTCTTCGGGTCGACGAAGACGTTCGGCTGGTTCGCGCCCTTGTCGACCGCCGGGCAGCCGAGCTCGGTGAACCAGACCGGCTTGGAGCGCGGCACCCAGGCGGTCGGCGCGGAAAGCTCCGCCCCGCCCGGCGCCCGCTCGTAATGCGGCTTCGTCCACCAGTTCCGGAGGTCCTTGTAGCGGAACACCCAGGGCTTTCCCGCCGCCCCGTCGGCGATCGGCGTGCGGATGCGCGCCTGCCGGTCGGCCGCGCTCGCATAGTACCAGTCGAAGCCCTCCCCGCCCGCAATGAGGCTGCGCATCGCCGCCGCGTCCTCCGGATGGCGGAAGCCGTCCGGATTGCCGGCGACGATATCGCCGTCCTGCCAGTCGGAGAGCGGCATGTAGTTGTCGATGCCGACGGCCGAGATGGCGGAGGAGGCCCAGAGCGGGTCGAGATGGTAGCGCACCTCGCCGCTGCCGTCCGCCGGCTGGAAGCCGAAATACTCGCTCCAGTCCGCCGCATAGGTGATCTTGGTGCCTGGCCTGAGGATCGCCCTTACATCGGCCGCGAGCGTGACGAGCCCGTCGACGAAGGGAAACGTCCCCGCCGCGTCGCGCAGCCACGTCAGCCCGCGCATCTCCGAGCCGATGAGGAAGCCGTCGACCCCGCCGGCCGCCTCGGCGAGCAGCGCATAATGCAGGATCAGCCGGCGGAACCCGTCGTCGCCCGAAGGCCCGTTGACGGTCTCGCCGGAAACGGTGAACTGGCTCCTCTGCGCGCTGCCGAGGAAAGCCTGGACCTGCGTGCGCGCCGCGCTCGTCCCGTCGGCGCTTGCCGGATGGCAGGTGATGCGCCCGCGCCAGGGATAGGCCGCCTGCCGCGTGCCGCCATAGGGGTCGGGCAGGCCGTTGCCCGCCGGCACGTCCATCAGCAGGAAGGGATAGAGATAGACCTCGATGCCGCGGGCCTTGAGGTTCCTGATGGCCGCGATCACGCTGTCGTCGGAGGGCGTGCCGCCATAGGCGGGCTTGCCGTTGCTGCGGCTCACCACATGGGCGCCGCCGCGCGCGATGCCCGAGACGCGCCACGGCCGGCTCTCGACGCCGCGCGCGGCGGTCTCCACACCGGGCAGGACGCGGCAGGCGCCGGCCCGAAGGTCCGTGCCGAACCAGCCGACGACGAGCCCGACGCGTTCGAGATTGGGGCAGAGGCGCTGCAGTTCGCCGATCGAGGCCTGCCAGTCGGTCGCCGCCACCAGCATGTTGCGGTTGGTGTTGCGCGCCGAACCCGAGCCGAGCCGTTCCGTGACCAGCCGCGGATCGTAGCCGTGCTCGCTGGAGCCCGGAATGACGGTGACGGCGCGGATGGCGCCTTCCAGCGTGCCGACCGGCCGCACCACCTCGAACTGCAGCACGGGGATGCGGTTGCCGTAGGTGTCGAGCGGCAGGTGCTCGAAGACGACATAGGCAAGCCCGCGATAGGCCGGCGTCCTTCCCGCCCCCTGCCTGGCCTCGATCAGCGGATCGGGCGCCTGCGTGCGCGTGCCGCGGTAGATGCGCATCTCGACGGCGGTAAGGTCCATCTCGCGCCCGTCCGCCCACACCCGGCGGATCGAGGCGATGGGCCCGTCGCAGACCCCGACCGCGACATTGGCATAGTAGCGGTAGGTCTCCACGCGCGGGCCCCGCCCCTTGCCGCCGCGCCGCTCGACGGTCACCTCCTCCTCGAAGCGCGTCGCCCAGATCAGCGTGCCGCCGACCCGCGCCGTGCCGTAGACGCGGCTTATCGCCGTGCCCTCCTCGGCGCCCGGCACGCGCCCGTCGGTCAGCCGCGCCCCGGAGATCGTCTGCGTGCCGCTGATCAGCGAGCGGTCGACGATGGAGCCGGCAAGCGCCCCGACGGCCCGGCCGACGATCGCGCCGACGGGACCGAACACGCCGCCGAGCGCAGCGCCCGCAGCCTGGAAGAGAAGTGTCGCCATGGATCAGGAAAGCTCCGGAAAACGGAAGACGCCGGCGATGCGCCGGCGCCAGCAGGGCACGAGCGGCGATTCGATTACCGCCGCCTGCTCGTAGGCATGGATGAAACGCCCGTCCGGCGCGGCGATGCCGGCGTGCTTGGCCGCGACATCCTCCCGCCAGCGGAAGATCAGAAGATCGCCCGGCCGCATTTCCGCGACCGCCAGCGCCGGCCCGCAGTGGCGCAGGGCAGCCTCCAGCAGCCGCTCCTCGCCCGCCCGCTCCGCCCAGTCCGCCGCATAGGGCGCCGGCACCTCCGGCTCCGCCCCGTAAAGCTCCCGCCACACACCGCGCACCAGCCCCAGGCAATCGCAGCCGACGCCTTTCAGCGAGGCCTGATGCCGGTACGGCGTGCCGATGAAGCTGCGCGCGACAGCAAGGACGCGCTCGCCGGTCGTTGTCCGCGGCCCCTCACCCATAAAGCGGCCTCCCGTCGTGCACGGTCTCCCCGTCGGCATAGCCGTAGCTGAAATCGCTGCCCGGCATGTGCGGAAATCCTTGAAAATTGAGCCCGTTGGCGAACTTCGAGCGACAGGTGGAGAAGCGCTTGTCGCAGCCTGCCGTCACCTCCAGCGTGTCGCCGACGGCAATTCCCGTCGCCATCGGCAGCCACAGCGCCAGTTCGTCCGTCCCGTCCGCCCTGCGATGGTCCTCGATATCGGCCGAAAGCCCCGCCGCCGCGCCGCTCGAAAAGGCGATCACGCCGTGGCGGAAGAAGCGCTCGGCAAAACCGGAAAGCCCGCTCACCGAAAGATGCATGTCGTCCCGCACCGCCGTCACCGTCGCCGTGGCGCGGAAGGCGGCGAGGTTCACCCGGCAGCGCCCGTCCCCCAGCACGGCATCGCACTGGCGCCCGTAGATGCGCCCGCGCACCTGGTCGAGCCGGTGCGTCAGCCGCCGCAACTCGGCGCGGAACTGCCCGCCCTCGCGCCGCACCTCGCCAAGCTCGGCCGTGCGCAGCAGGAGCCGCTCGGCCGGATCCTGCCAGTTGACCGTATAGACCTCGACCTTCGCCCCGTCGTAGCGCCCGGCCGAAAGATCCTCGGCGCGGATCGCCTCGGCGGAAAAGCCGCCGGAAAGGTCGCCGCCCTCGGCCGAGAGCCCGTTGCCGTCCTCGCTCTCGCTCGCGGAAAAACCGCTCGCCGCAAGGAAGGCGAGGCCGTCGAAGGCAAGGTCGCGGTCGTGGTCGGTGAAACCCATCGCCACGCCGTCGCGCCGCGTCACCTTCCAGCAATGGCAGAGCGTCGTCGCCTCGCCGTCGAGATGGGCCTGGAGCGCCTCCGGGATCGTCCTCATGGCCGAACCTCCACCAGCGGAATGGACGGGATGCGCCCCGCATCGAACTGGGCAAGGTCGATATCGATGCGGTCCGTGTCGAAGCGCACCGGCACGTCGAATTCGAAGCCGGCCCGCACCGCGCCGGAAACCGGAACCTTGCCCGCCACGAAAGTGACGGTCCCCGTCGCCGCATCGACGGTATAATCTGCCGCCGGCACGAGGCTCCCCGCCACCGAGACGACGACGCTGCCGGCCACCGGCTTTTCGATCAGCCGCACCGTCTCCCCGCCCGCATCCGCATAGCGCTTGACGAGCCGGAAGGCCGCCGTCTCGCCGTCGCCGTTGCCGAGAAGCTGGTCGGTCGCGGAAACCGCCGCGCCGGGCGCGCACGATTTATGGTCCACCGGATCGCGGAAGCGGAACCCGAAGAACTGCCCCGCCCGCGCCTCGAAGAAGGCGAGCACGGCATAGAGATCGTCGAGCGAGCGCACGCCCGAGCCCGCATCGTAGCGCCGCCGGGCATCCTGCCAGCGGCGGTTGCGGTTCTCCCGCCCGTTGGAAAGACTGACGATATCCGTCCGCCGCACCGGCCCCCCGCTGGTGCCAAGCGCGACGCGCAGCGGAAACCGCACCTCATGAAATCCTGCCATCCGATGTCTCCGTAAAATATGCCGCCCCCGCCCCTCATCCCCCTGCCGGGACCTTCTCCCCGCAAGCGGGGAGAAGGAGGAGAAGGCAAGGCCTTCCCGAACGATGGTCGCTGGTGATGCAGGAAACCCGCGCAGCCTGCCCCTTCGCCCCGCTTGCGGGGAGAAGGTCGCGGCAGCGGGATGAGGGGCAATCACCACACGGCCCCTCACAAACTCCGCTGCCCCCGCCCCACCGCGCGGGTCAGCATGGCGGCGATCTGGCCTTCCGACTTGCGGAAGCTCGCCGCGTCCTGCGCCGTCACGTTGAAGACGATCTGCGCCCCGCCGCCGCCACCGCCCGCCGCGACGCCCAGCGCCCCGTCCGGCCCGCGCTTCAGCGGCAGGATCGCCTCCGCCCCCGCCTCACCCATCAGGCCGAGCCCGCCGGCGCTGCCGAAATAGGTCGGCGCGGAAACCACCCCGCCCTTGGCAAACGGCGTCACGCCGCCGAGAACGCTGGAGATGCCGGAGGAAAGCAGCCCCTCCAGCGGCTTCAGCCCGGCGGAGAGCGCGATGTCGCTCATGCGCAGCGCAAGCCCGCGCAGCACGCTTTCCAGTCCCTTGCCGTCCACCACCGCGCCCTTCAGCGCGCCGGTCAGCGCATGGCCGAAGGAGCGCGAGCGCGCCTCGAGGTCGTCGAAGACGTCCGAAAGCGCCTCCGCCTCCTCCCGCGCGCCGGCAAGGGCGCCCGGGGTGATTTCGTCATCGGAATTCGCCATGGTTCACTCCGTCCCGTCGGGAAAGGCCAGCATCAGCGCGGCAAGCGCCGCCCGGCCCGGCACCGCCGGCGAGGGCCGCAGCAGCCCGAGCGCAAAGCCGAGCTCGCGCGGCGTCATCGCCCAGAAATCCTTCGCGGAAAGCCGCATGCGGCAGAGCCCGGCATGAAGCGCCGCCTCCCAGGGAAAGGCAGGCGCCTCATCGGGCGCGCCGGATGCGGCGCTCAAGGGTGCGGCGAAGCCGCCTCCCTGCCCGGCCCGAAGGTCGCGTGCAGCAGTTCGGCGGCGATGCGCGCGAAGCCCGCGAGCCCGTCCGCCACCGCCATGCCCGCCACGTCCTCGTCGGAGAAAAGGTTGCCCGCCCCGCGCAGCCCCGCGCCGATGATGCGGATGAGGTCGTCCGCCCTCAGCCTTCCGGAGGAAAAGCGCTCCGCCAGCCCCGTCAGGCTGTCGACCGCAAATGCCGTCTCCAGCTCGGCGAGCGCGCCGAGCGTCAGGCACAGCACCCTCGTCTCGCCGTCGAGATGGGCCTCGATCTCGCCGCGATGGCGGTTCGCCCGCGCGCCCATCACAGCGCCTCGAAGGTCAGCGCGCCGGCCGATTCCAGCGCGATCTCGAAGGCCACCTCGCCGTCATGCGCGCCGGAATATTCGAGCGCGGCGATCTGGAACGGCCCGGCGACCGTGCCGAAATCCGGTATGACCACCTGCCAGCCGGCAATGGTTCCGGCGAAGAACAGCGAGCGCACCAGCGCGTCGGACGCCTGGTCCTTGAAGATGCCGCTGCCGGAGACGGCCGCGCGCTGCACACCGGCCCCGCCGAGCAATTCGCGCCAGCGCCCGGCCGATTCCGCATCCGTCACGTCGACGAGCTGGGCATTGAAGGCGAGGCGCTTGGAGCGCAGCCCCGCCGCGGTGACGAAGCCTGCGCCGTTGTCGATCTTGAGCAGGAGGTCCCGCCCCTTCTGTGCCGTCATTGCCAGGGTCCTTTCCTAAAAACCGTGGTTCAGCTTTCCGGTTCCGTCACCGCGCGAAACCGCAGCTCCGCCCGGTGGAAGCGGGATTTTTCCGCGCGCCGCAGCCGCGTGTCGCGGTGGAGGAGCAGCACGAGAGAATGTCCGTCGAGAATGAGCGGCGCGTCGTGCAGCGCGTCCCGCACCAGGGCGGCGATCACCTGCGCCTCGCGGTGCCCGCCCGCGCCGGACCAGACCTCCAGCGTCACGGAATGCGCCTCGCCCGCCTCGCTGGCGGTCGAATGGTCGGCGCTGTCGATGCCGGCGATCACCACCAGCGGCGAAGCCGGTGCGTCGATCCGCCGGTCCGTGATGCCGTTCGCGCCGACGAAGGCCGCCAGTGCCGCGTCGCCCGAAAGCCGGGCGAAGATCGCCTTCTGCAGGGCCGATGCCGCGCTCATGGCTTTTCCTCCTCGCAGTCGCAGACGAGGTAACGCCCCGTCTCGTCCGGGTCGCGAAAGGTAAGAACCGTGAAAATCCGCTCGCCCTTGCGAAAACGCATGCCGCCCGCAAGGTCGGCGCGATGGCGCAGCCAGATGCGGTGCGTCACCGTCACCGGCAGCGTCCCCGCCACCTCTGCGGCACGCGCCGAAACCGGCTCGATGCGTCCCCAGACCGTCGTAAGCGCGGCAAAGCTCCGCTCCACCCCGCCCTGCCCGTCCGGCGCCTCCTCCGGCCGCTCCAGCACCAGCCGCGCGGCAAGCGCGCCGGGATCGATCGCCCGCATCACAGCCTCCGCATCCGGTAGGGTGCGACCAGCCGGTCGTAGCCGGCGGGCACCGCCCCCGGCTGGTCGCCGGGGGAGACCGCGCCGCGCAGCTCGAACATGGCGGCGACATGCAAGAGCAGCGCCCGCTTCAGCATGTCCGGCACCTCCGCGCCCGTCTCGCCGAAACCGGCGGTGAAATCGATCTCGATGCCGTTCAGCGCCCGTTCGGTCGCAGGCTTTTCCGCAAGGACCAGCCGGGCCGGCCGCGCCGTCCCGTCGAGCACATGGCCGCTGGCATCCACCTCGACCGGCGCGCCCTCGGCGTCGTAAACCGTCACCAGATCAATGGTTTGCACCGGCCCTCTTACGATCTGAATCACCCGCCCCTCCGGCCAGTCGTCGAGATAGAGGCGCAGCGGCCGCGCAATGAGGCAAAGCCCGGTCGCGGCCTCCAGGTACTCGCGCGCGGCGCGGATGAGCGCTGAGACCAGCGCGTCCTCCTCATCCGTATCGAGGCGCAGATGCGCCTTCGCCTCGGCAAGCGTGATCGGCTCCGCCGCGGGCGGCAACAGTTCGGCAATGGTCATGATCGGCCTTTTCGCTGAAGGAGGGATGCGGGCGCGGCCGGGAGGCAAACCGCGCCCGCGGCACCGGCGGCAGGGAGCCGCCGGTGCGAGAGAATTCCGAAAGAGGAAAACAGAGCCGCGCAGTCCCTTCGCCCCGCTTGCGGGGAGAAGGTGCCGGCAGGCGGATGAGGGGCGACCGGCACGGCCGACGCCGCAGGATAGCCCCTCACCCCGGCCCTCTCCCCGCAGGCGGGGAGAGGGAGAAGATCGGCGTCAGCTCACGGCGAACTTCACCAGCTTGATCGCCTCGAAGTTCTGCACCCCGCCGCCGACGCGCTTGGTGGTGTAGAACAGCACATAGGGCTTGGCGGAATAGGGATCGCGCAGCACGCGCACGCCCGTGCGGTCGACGACGAGGTAGCCGGCGCGGAAGTCGCCGAAGGCGATGGAGAAGCTGTCGGCGGCGATGTCCGGCATGTCCTCCGCCTCGGCGATGGCAAAGCCCATCAGCGAGGCGGCCTGCCCGGCGGAAGCCGGCGGGCGCCAGAGATAGTTGCCGTCCGCATCCTTGAACTTGCGGATCGCTCCTTGCGTCTTGCGGTTCATCACGAAGGTGGCGTTCTGCCGGTGCCCGGCCTTCAGCGCGTAGATCGTGTCGATCAGCGCGTCGGAGGGATTGGAGGCCTTGAAGCCGCCCGCCGCCCCGGTGGCGACATAGCCGAGATTGCCCCAGCTCCAGCTCGCATCGGCGACCGCCGTGTAGCTGAGGAAGCCCGTCGGCTTGTTGGTGCCGTCGCCGGAGACGAAGGCGGTGCCCTCCTGCTCGGCGAAGACCATGTCGACCTCCGAAGCGATCCAGCTCTCCACGTCCACCGCCGCGTCGTCGAGCAGCGCCGGCGTCGCCGCCGGCATGGCGTAGAGCTCCATGGTCGGGAAGGAGAGTTCGGCAAGCTGGGCATTGCCGGTCTGCGGGCGGGATGCCGTCTCCGCCACCCAGCCGGCCGCCATGCCGGAGGTCGCGAAGGGCTTCTTCAGCACCGCGCCGGAGACCTGGCGCACGGTCGCCAGCGCACGGATCGGCGAGGCGGCGGAAAGCCGGCGGCCGATATCGGTATCCGTCTCGGGCGGCACGAGATAGCCGCCGTCCGCCGCCGAGCCGACGGACATCGCCTTCTCCTCCAGCGCCCTCAGCGCGCTGTCGTCGCCGCGGCGCATATAGGCGGAGAAGGCCGCCTTGTGCTCGGCCGCCTCGAAGCTCGTCTCGCCGCCGCCGAGCGCCGGGCGTGCCTTCTTCAGCGCGAGCTGGTCGAGCGCGCGCTTGTGCTCGTCCATGGCGCGGTTGATGCGGTCGACCTTCTCGCGCGTCACGACGTCGGCCGTCAGCTTCTGCTCGATCTCGCCGAGCCGCCGGTCGTTCGTCTCCTTGAAGGCCTCGAAGGCCTCCATGAAGTCGTCGAAGGCGGCGGTCATGGTTTCCGGCACGGCCTTGGTCTCCGGCGCGGTCTTCTGCAAATCGCTCATGCGTTCTCTCCGTTAGCGTTTCATCATCCGGGCCGCCCGGCGCATGGTGCGCACGAGCTCCGTTTCCCTGTCGCGGAACCACCGCGCATTCTTCACGTTCGACACCCGCGCCGAGGGCAGCATCGGGAAGGTGACGATCGAGATCTCCCAGAGGTCGGCCTCCAGGATCCGGCGCACGCCGCTTGCCCGCTCCGTCCGCGAACGCACCGTCTGGAAGCCGATGGAAAGCCCGTCGAGCGCGCCGGATTTCATGAGGCTCAGCACCTCGCGCGCCCGCGCCACGCCCGGCGACAGCACGCCCTCGACATAGAGCCCCCGCGCATCCTCGCGGATCGTCCGCCAGCGCCCGATGGGCTCGGCCGGATCGTGCTGGAAGAGCATGCGCACGCCGGAGGGCCCGCGCTTTTCCAGCGAGCGCACGAAGGCCCCGGGCGCAATCGCGTCCTTGCCGAGGTCCACCTCGCCGAAGAGGCTCGCATAGCCGGAAAACACCCCGTCGCCGGAAACGCCCGCAAGCGTCAGATCGGCATATTTCTTCGTCCGCCAGACCGGCAGGTCGTCGGTTGTCATTGGTCTCTCCGATGATGTGATTGAAAGCGCGCGGAAGCGGCCGCTATTCCCGAAGCCGCTCTGCCAGCCGCGCCAGCACGCCGAGCCCCCACCAGGCCGAAAGGCTCGCCGCCGCCGATCCCGCCAGCAGCATTTCCGAGGGCCCGAGATAGGCGGCGATGCCGAGCCTGACGCCGATCCACAGCCCCGCCGGCCCGCCGAAGACGAGCCCGCAGGCCAGCCCCGTGAAGAACCGGCACCCCGCCTCGCGGCGCGTCTTGGGCAGAAGATAGATCAGCGAGACCGCCGCCCCCGCGGACGCCCCGATGAACCGGGCCGTCCAAAGCCCGCCGTCATTGCCGAAGTCAGCCATTGTTAAGCCTTTCGGATTATTATGGAAAACAGCAAGAAGCGGCCGCACGGACCGCAAACCTGCCCCCTCACGCGGAGTCGGGCAGCGGAAATTCACGAGTCTTCCGAATCCCTTGCGAAGATTTCCTCGAATTTCGATTCAACGCGTTCAGGCGAAGAATCCGCAGGACGGCAAAGTGATTCAAGGCGTCAAGCCAATCGCCTGATTTCCTACAGAAATCGCCCCTCACCCTACCCCACCAAAGTTCATTGTTTGAGGAAACCAGCCCGGCATACCCCTTCGCCCCGCCTGCGGGGAGAAGGTCGCGGCAGCGGGATGAAGGGCAGCGCCCCAACGACACCCCCCTCTGCCCTGCCGGGCATCTCCCCCACAAGGGGGGAGATTGGCAAGACGCCTGCTCTTTGTTCCTCTTTTGATGGGAAGGAAGCCAGCTCTCCATCCAATCTCCCTCCTTGTGGGGGAGATGCCCGGCAGGGCAGAGGGGGGTGAAAGCCACACCCGCCCCACTCCCTCAATACCCCACCGCCCGCCGCTTTTCCTCGTCCGTCAAGAACCCCGCCGCCGCCACCCGCGTCCAGAGCTCGGAGCGCTCGGCGACGAGCCCGCTCACCTGGTCGAGGTCCGGCACCAGCCGCAGCCCCGCGCCCTCCCCGTCCAGCCATGCCGCGAAAGACGCCGCCGTGCGCTGCACCAGCGGCAGCACCGTCAGCCGCCAGAACGCCCGGTTGGCCTCCTGATAATTGGCATAGGTCGCGTCCCCCGGAATGCCGATCAGCATGGGCGGCACGCCGAAGGCGAGCGCGATGTCGCGCGCCGCGCCGTTCTTCGCCTCGACGAAATCCATCTCGCGGGGCGAAAGCCCCATCGCCTTCCAGTCGAGCCCGCCTTCCAGCAGCATCGGTCTTCCGGCACGCGCGGCGCCCGAATAGCCTTCCTCCAGCTCGCCCTTCAGCCGGTCGTACTGGTCGGGCGAAAGGTTGCCGCCCTCCTTCGGCTGGTAGACCAGCGCGCCGGAAGGCCGCGCCGAATTGTCGAGCAGCGCCTTGTTCCAGACGGCCGCCGCGTTGGAAAGGTCGAGCGCCATGGAGGCCGCCTCCAGCGGCGCGAAGCCGAGCCGGTCGTCGAGCGGGTGGAAGAGCCGCAGATGCAGGATCGCCTCCCCCTCGCCCGCCGCATGCCGGCGCACATTCGTGCCCGTGCGGTATTCATAGGCGACCGGCCACCCGTCCCGTCCCTCGACGATCTGCACCCGGTCGGGCCGCAGCAGATGCAACTCCCGCAAGTCCCCGCCGAGCCGCACGCCCTCGACGAAGGCGTTGCCGGAAAGGAGCAGGTGCCCGTAGAGCGTCTCGAAGAAATCCGTGCCCGCCATGCGCCCGTTCGGGCGGGCAAGCAGCGCGAGGCGCGGGTCCTCCGGCCGCTCCGCCTCGCCCTCATAGGCAAGCCAGGGCACCGAGGCCGCCGCCTCCGCGATCATCCGCACCGCCCGGTGCGCGACCGGGTTCTTCATGAACCCCTCGCGCGACAGCGAGGCATAGGACCGGCTCGACCAGTGCGCCCGCCCCTCGCTCGTCAGCGTGAAGAAGCCCGACGCCTTGGTCTCCGCCGCCCCGCGGCGGCGCGTGAGGAAGGAAGGTAGCTTCATGATGGTCCTCGATCGTGTGAATTGATTGAAGCGCCGTGCCGGATGGGTGGATCCTCGGGTCAAGCCCGAGGATGACGGAGGGGAGGAGAGGTCAACCGTCCATCGAGCGGCAGGGCACATGGAGCCGTTGTGACTATCCGCCATCCTTCTCGTCTTCCGTCATCCTCGGGCTTGACCCGAGGATCCACCCACCCGGCACGCCCCTACCCGCCGAGCGCCACAAAAAACGCCCGCCCGTATCCCGCGACCAGCTCCGCCCGGTCCAGCCCGTTGACGATCCGCCGCGCGCCGACCCAGTCGGCCTCGCCTACAAAAAAATGTTCCGCCAGCCGCCGCCCGGTAAAGGCCCCAGCCAGCATTCCGGCGAACAGGATCTCCACCGCCGGCCCCGTCTCCATCGCCAGCTCCGGCCGCGTGAGGAGGTCGAGTCCCGTCAGCGCCGCCAGTTTTTCATAATTCCGCCGATGCGTGATCTGCACCAGCCCGCGCCCGAGCCAGCTATGGCCCGTCTCGTCGCGCCGCCAGTAGGGCGCGGAGACCTGCGGCAGGCGCCCCGCCGCGAAGGCCGCGTCGAGCCGCGCGATGGCAACATCGTCGGTGGCGGCGAAGGTCTCGCGCACCGGCCGCATGCGCCCGCCCGTCTCGTGGTGGGCCGTCGCCAGCATATAGGCGAGGAAGCGCCGGTCGGCCGTCCTCCCGTCCCGCTCGAAGCGGTCGAGGAGCGCCGTCATGCCGGCCACCTGCCCGCGCGACAGACGCCCGCCGTAGAGCGGCCCGCGCACGGCGCCGAAGAAGGCCCTGCGGTCGATGCCCATCGTCATATCCCCCGCACCCGCGGCTCGCCCAGCCGGTCGAGCACCAGCGCCGTCAGCGCCCAGACGAGGGCGTCGAGCCTATCCGGCGAGCGGCCGGCGGAAAGCCCGTCCGGGCCGAAATCGCACATCTGGTCCTCCAGTTCCGCGAAGGCGCCGGCATGGGCGACGCGCCCCTGCTCGTAGAGCGCGGCCACCGGCTCGGCGCGCAGGAATTTCCCGCGCGTCGCCCGCACGGTCGAGACCGGCAGGCCCGCGTCCACGCTTTTCAGCATCGCCGTCACCATGTCGCCGCCCTGGTTCACCTCGGCCACAACCCGGTCGGCGTCGAACCGCCGGAAGGCGCGCACCACCGCGCCCGCCCAGCCGGCGGGGCTCGCCCCCGTCACCGAGCAATCGGCCAGCACCACCGCACGGCCCGCGCCGTCCAGCCCCGCGACGACAATGCCGCAGACGGAAGCAGCGGATGCCGTCGCCGGCGGGTCGACCGCCACGACGATGCGCGAGAGCGGCCCCGGCGCCTTCAGGCGGATCGCCTCCAGCCGCGAACGCGCCCACAGCGCGTCCTCGCGGTCGGCGATCAGCTCGCCGTCCAGTTCCTGCCGCCCCAGCCGCGTGCCGCCGTAGCGGTCCGCCATCGCCGCGATGAAGCCGGGCGAAAGATTCCTGGCATTATCGGAGGTCGCGATGCGCCGCACCGCCGTCCGCCCGTCGCCGGCCAGCGCCCGCAAAAGCGGCACCGGCCGCGGCGTCGTCGTCACCAGCACGCGCGGGTCGTCGCCGAGGCGCAGGCCGAATTGCAGCATGTCCCAGGTCTCCTGCGCGTGTTTCCATTTCCCGAGCTCGTCGCACCAGGCGAAGTGGAACTGCGGCCCGCGCAGGCTTTCGGGGTCTTCCGACGAGAAAATCTGTGCGATGGAGCCGTTCGGCCAGACGAGCCGGCGGCGCGAGGCCTCGAATTCCGGCCGCGCCCGCCCGGCGATGCGGCAGATGCCGGAAACGCCGTCGATCATCACCTCGCGCGCATCGCCCAGCGTCTCGGCGACGAGCGCGATGCGCAGCTCCGGTCGCGACAGCGCCAGCGCCTGCACCCATTCCGCCCCCGCCCGCGTCTTGCCCGACCCGCGCCCGCCCATCAAAAGCCACACCCGCCAGTCGCCCGGCGGCGGCATCTGCGCGAGCCGGCGGGTGAAATGCCACCGCCGCAACTGCCGCGCATCACGAAGCCGAGCCGCCGCAACGGAGCCACAAGGAGCATGGGCGGGAAACCCTCGCCCCCCGCCGATCTCCCCCCTTGAGGGGGAGATGCCCGGCAGGGCAGAGGGGGGTACCCCACCCACCTGCCCTCCCGAAAGAACCGCGCTGGCCGTGCCGTCGCCACCCCCCTCTGTCGGCTTCGCCGACATCTCCCCCTCAAGGGGGGAGATCGGCGGCGTCCGTGGCAACGTATCCGGTTCCCTGCCGCGCTGCGAAAATCCGCCCTCCAGCGCATCCGTCCGTTCCAGCAAATCGGCCCGCCGGCCTTCGATTTTGCTCAAGCCCGCCGCCATCTTGTCCATCTGCTTGTCGAATGCCTTGCGAACCGCCTGCAAGCCCCGCCGCCCCTTACGGTCCGGCGCGCGCGTCGGCGGCAGCAGCGCCGCCAGCCCCGTCTTCCCGCAGCCACTCTTCCTTCGCCGCATCCAGCCGCTCCTTCACCCGCGCCTCGACGAGCCGGTCGAACTCCTCGGCCAGCGCCGCCTCGTCCTCCGGCAGGCCGGCGGCTGCTTCCGCCTCCACCCGCTCGGCGATCAGCGTGCGCTGCAGGCTGTCGATCTTCTCCAGCGTGCGCACGATCAGCGAGACGGCCTCAATGGCGGCCTTGGCGTCGGTCTGCGCCAGCTTGCGGGCGGCCTCGTCCTCGGCCGCGCCAGCATCCCGCTCGGCCAGCGCCTTCTGGCTCTGGAAGCGCTGGAAGCGCTCGCGCAGTTCCTTGGTCATCTCCAACAGCATGGCCTGCATGTCGAGGAAGGGATCGCAGGGCGCCTCGGCCTTGGTATCGAGCAGCAGCGCCGCCCCGCCCGCAAGGTCCGCCCCGCAACCGCGAAACCCGTCATAATCCGCTTGCGGCTCCACACCGAACAGCGCCAGATCCTCATCCATCGCAAAGCCCCAAACGAAAAAGCGCCCGGACCCAATGGGCCGAGCGCCTGTCAAAACCTATCTCAAAGCCGGCCGCGGGCGGAAACCGCCAACCCCTTCCAGCCTCCGGAAAGCCCGGCGATCCCTTCCGCCCGCACCTTTCCGACTATGCCATAACCCTATCAGATGACCGTGACGCCGTCAAGGACTATTTTCCTATATTTTTATCAGAGGCCCGCCGCCTTGCGCAGATCGTCGTTCATGCGCGCCTGCCAGCCTTTGCCGGTCGCCTTGTAGTGCCTGATGATATCGGGGTCGAGGCGAACCGAGATCTGCTGCTTCGGGTTATCCATTGCCGGGCGTCCGCGCTTGGCCTTCGCGCGATCGATCGCCGCGGCAAGCTCCGGCAATGCCTCGCGGAAGGGCCTTGCCTTGCGAAAATCGTCTTCGGTCCATTCGGGACTCTCCGGATCCTCGGCAATGCCCTTGCGGATATGATCTTCCTCCGCATCGGAAATGTCATGGGGACGTTTTGCGATAGTGCTCATAGAGCCTCCTCTCGTTCCGGCTTGCCGCCCGCATGGAGATCAGCGAAACGGCCTCGTGGCCGAGCGTGGCGAAGACGACGACAAGCGTGCCGTCGCGAAAGAAGCCGATCGCCTTCCACCGCCCCGAATGGGCGGGAACGATCAGCGCATCCTCGAAGAAATCCATCTCCAGCACGGCGAAATCGTGGCCGTGCTTTTCAATATTGCCGAGCCGCTTCACGTCGTCATAGAGGATTTCCATAGATTTCCTGTATCACATTTAATCCTCGCATGGAAGATATAGGATGAAAATCCTATTTCCCCTCGCCCACTTCCAGCGGCCAGGTCACGAGGTAATCCTCGTAGTCCTCGATATCGATGCCCTCTTCGCTCACCGTGCGGCCGCGGGCGGAGATGCCGGCCTGGTGCACGGTGTCGGGATCGCCCGAGACGAGCGGGTGCCACCAGTAAAGGTCGTGGCCGTCGCGGATGAGGCGGTAGCCGCAGGTCGGCGGCAGCCAGGAGATTTCCGCGACGCTCTCCACGGTGAGGCGGATGCAGTCCGGCACGGTCGCCTGCCGGTTCTCGTAGTCCTTGCAGCGACAGCTTTCCCCGTCGAGCAGCACGCAGCGGATGGAGGTCCAGGCGATCTCGCCGGTCTCCCAGTCCTCCAGCTTGTTGAGGCAACAGAGCCCGCAGCCGTCGCACAGGCTCTCCCACTCGCCGTCGGTCATCTCGGCGAGCGCCTTGGTCTTCCAGAACGGCAGGTCGTCCGTCTTTGCGGCATCGTTCGTCGTCATGCCCGACCCCTGGACCCCTCGGGCGCAAAGGTCAAGAGCGGGCGGCGGTAACCCTTCCCCGCAAAATCCGTTCTGCTGCCGTCAAAAGCCTGATATCGTACTAGAATAAACCGATGGTGACAGGACGTTAACCGGCAGGCCGTCAGTGTCACGGCGCGAGGGACGAGAAGCAAGAGACCGCGATCGTGGAAGACGACGACCAGGAGAAGACGAAACCGCGCCGCCGCCGGCGGCACATCTTCCTGCGCATCGATTCCTGGATCGATTCGGCAGTATGGAACGCCGGTTTCCGCGCGGGCGAGATCTGGGAGGAGATCACCATCTTCTCCCGCCGCTTCCATGCCAAGGGCTGGAAGAAGGCGGTCTTCGAGGTCGCCGGCGAGGCGATGAACCTCGGCACCGCCGGCTTCATCCTCCTGCTCGCGCTCGCTCTTCCCGCCTTCGAGGAGACCAAGGGCGACTGGCGCGCCCAGAGCGATTTCGCCGTCACCTTCCTCGATCGCTACGGCAACGAGATCGGCCACCGCGGCATCATCCACGAGGATTCCGTGCCGATCGACGAGTTGCCCGATAGCCTCATCAAGGCGGTGCTGGCGACGGAGGACCGCCGTTTCTTCAGCCATTTCGGCATCGATTTCCTCGGCCTTGCCCGCGCCATGAACGAGAACGCGCGGGCCGGCGGCGTCGTACAGGGCGGCTCCACGCTCACCCAGCAGCTCGCCAAGAACCTGTTCCTGTCCAACGAGCGCACCATCGAGCGCAAGATCAAGGAAGCCTTCCTCGCCCTCTGGCTGGAGGCGAACCTCTCCAAGAAGGAGATCCTGCGGCTTTATCTCGACCGCGCCTATATGGGCGGCGGCACCTTCGGCGTGGCGGCGGCCGCGCAGTTCTATTTCGGCAAGAACGTGACGGACGTGAACCTTGCCGAATCCGCCATGCTCGCCGGCCTCTTCAAGGCCCCGGCGCGCTACGCCCCGCACGTCAACCTGCCGGCCGCCCGCGCGCGCGCCAACGAGGTGCTGACCAACCTCGTCCAGGGCGGGCTGATGACGGAAGGCCAGGTCATCGCCGCGCGGCGCAACCCCGCCAGCGTCGTCGACCGGGCGGAAAAGACCGCGCCCGATTTCTTCCTCGACTGGGCCTTCGACGAGGTGCAGCGCATCGCCAGGCCCTTCCACCAGCATTCGCTCATCGTGCGCACCACCATCGACATGGGCCTGCAGGCCGCCGCCGAGGAGGCCATCGAGACGGGCCTTCGCCAGTACGGCGAGAGCTACCGCGTCAAGCAGGGCGCGCTGGTGATGATGGAGAACGGCGGGGCCGTGCGCGCCATGGTCGGCGGGCGGGATTACGGCGAGAGCCAGTTCAACCGCGCCACGCGCGCGCTTCGCCAGCCGGGCTCCTCCTTCAAGGCCTATACCTATGCCGCCGCGATGGAGGCCGGCATGAAGCCCGAGACCACCATCGTCGACGCGCCGATCAGTTGGGGCGGCTGGTCGCCGCAGAACTACGGCCGCAGCTATGCCGGCCGCATCACGCTGATGACGGCGATGGCGAAATCGATCAACACCGTGCCGGTGCGCCTTGCCAAGGAGAAGCTCGGCACCAAGCCCATCGCCGCGCTCGCGAAAGCCATGGGTGTCGAGACGCCGATCCGCACCGACAAGACCATGCCGCTCGGCACCTCGGAGGTGACGGTGCTCGACCAGGCGACGGCCTACGGCGTCTTCCCGGCGGACGGCCTGCAGTCGCGCCGCCACGGCATCAGCCAGATCATCGACTACGACGGCGACATCCTCTACGACTTTTCCCGCGACGAGCCGCCGGCAAAGCGGATCCTCTCCGAGGAGGCGACCTCGTCGATGAACCACATCTTCGTCACCATCCCCGTCAACGGCACGGCGCGGCGCGGCGCGCTCGACCACGGCATCGTCTCGGGCGGCAAGACGGGCACCACGCAGGCCTACCGCGACGCCTGGTATGTCGGCTTCACCGGCAACTACACGACCGCCGTCTGGTACGGCAACGACGACTACACCTCGACCAACAACATGACCGGCGGGTCTCTCCCCGCCATGACCTTCAAGCGCCTGATGGACTATGCCCACCAGGGTATCGAGCTTCGCCCCATCCCCGGCATCGACAACCCGCTGCCCGACGGATCGAAGGCGAAGGAGGTCGCCAAGGCGACCGACGAGAACGCCCTGCCGGCGCTTGTGCGCCCGCGCTCGCTCTCGTCCGATGTCACGAAGCTGCTGAAGGATATCGCCCGCCATTTCCAGGAGGCGGCGCCCCTCAAGGCCGATGGCCGCGTGGCCGCGCTCGACGGGGCGCTTGACCTTGCTCCGGCGAACCGGACAGAGTGACGCAACGCTGATTCCAACGGTCGACCGCCTTGTTCCGAACCCCTCTCGTCATCGCCACCGCGCTCGCCGTCGCCTTCGGCCTCGGCATCCTGAGCTCGATCTATGCGCTGAGGGCGACGGTCGGCTTCGGCGCCATCGCGCTCGGGCCGTGGACGGCCTTTCCCGCCGCCCAGACGGTGGATGCGGACCCTTACGCCAAGGCCCACCGCGCGCGTGACGGCAAGCTCCTGCTCGGCGGGGCCGAGGGCCTTGCCTTCACCGCCGCCAGCGACAGCGAGGGCCGCACGCTGGTGGAAAACTGCCGCTACAGCATCTCCGGCATCACGCCGCCCGCGCGCCTGTGGACGCTGCATGCGGCCGACCGCAGCGGCAATCCGCTCGGCGGCATCCGCAAGGGGCTTCCTTCCGGCCTCAACGCCTGGTCGGTGCTGCGCGCGGCCGACAGCAGCTTCACCATCCGCATCTCCGCCGCCGCGTCTGCGGGCAACTGGCTGGCGGTGCCGGAGGGCAAGGCGCCCTTTCTCCTCGTCATGACCCTTCTCGACACGCCGACCGCCGGCAGCTCCGGCGTCATCGACCTTGCCATGCCCGGCATCGAGCGGCTGGATTGTGCCGATGCGTAGCTTCCTCTACGCCATCGCGATCGGCCTCATCGGCGCGGCGCTGCTCCACATCGTCATCATCCTCTCGCTGCCGAGCTTCACCGGGCGCGACGCCTATACGCGCGTTTCCAGCCTCGGCGAGGCGAACCGCTTCTTTGCGCTCGGCGATGCCGGCGATACGCTCGCCCCCGTCAACGACGATCCGGCGATGAAGACCGCCGTATGCACCTTCTCCGTGGAAGACGGCCCCGTGCGCCTCTTTGCCGAGGGCGACGTGCCCTTCTGGTCGCTCGCCGTCTACGACAGCGCCTCCAACGAGGTCTTCAGCATGAACGACCGCACCTCCGTCACCGGCGCGCTCGATACGCTGGTGGCGACGCCCATCCAGCTCATCGCCATCCGCAAGCAGGTGCCGCAGGAGCTGGAACAGTCGATCCTCGTGGAAATGCGGGGGGATGAGGGCTATGCGGTGCTGCGCACCTTCGTGCCGACGGAAAGCCGGCTGCCGGCCGCAACGGCGTTCCTCGCCAATGCCGGCTGCGAGCCCTTCGCGCCGGATCAGTGATAAAAGCGTCGCCCGTCAGGGCCGGCGGGCGGTGTCCGGCGCGCCGTGCTTTGCCGCCTTGCCGCGCGAGGCGAGCATGGCTGGGGTCAGGCGCTCGTAGCGCACGCCCGTGAAAAGAAGGATCCGGGCCGGGCTTTCCGGCCGTGCAGTCTCGCGCCGCGGCATCCGCTCGCGCCATTCCGTCAATCGTACCACGTCTGCCATTCTCGCCTCCAAAAGAAGAATCGAGACGGATGAAGTACCTCTACAATCTCACCCTGCCCGTCTCAACGGGCCGGTGCATCCGGTTCCGTCCACCGGATGCGGCATCGGGTATCCTCGTCAACCCTGCCGCATACGGGCGGAAACGGCGATACGGGACCAGAAGTTTCCCTTTCACGGGAATGTGTCTGGTGACCGCCCGGCATCCGGAACATCGCACCTTTCCCCTGCGAGGCGGCGGCGCCCGAAAGCGAACCGCCGCGTCCATGGTGGAATCATAACACGTCCGTCGCAACAGACGAGCCGATCCATGTCCCTAAAACTAGCGACCACCGGGTTAACAGGCTGTTAATCTAACCCGAGAGTGCGAAACGGGCTGTTTCCTGCGGAACAGGAGGCGTATTATCTTTTGCAATACACAGGAGTATTACAAATGGCGAAGCCGAGTTTCAGTACACTACCAAGCACGCGCGTTGACCCCGACATACGAGATCAGTTTCTGAAGGCCGCGCAGCAAAACCATCAGACTCCGAGCGAGGCGATGCGTGAAGCCGCACTTCAATATATCAAGCGATCCCGCAATGCCGAACTGGCACGTCAGGCAGCAAATATCAGGGCAAACCGGGAGGATGAAGAAGACGTGATGCGCTGGATCGAGGCTCATAGCGTGGTGATCACGGATGATTGAGCGCGGTTCCATTTACACGGCTGCTGCCAAAGGCCCTTACACGAGCAAGCCAAGGCCGGTAATCGTGATCCAGAACGAGAAAGTGCTATTCGACAGCATCGTTGTTATCCCGACGACGACGTCGTGGATCGATGCTCCCTGGATTCGCATCGCAATCGATCCGACTGAAGAAAACGGTCTGAACGAGCGCACGTATGCCATGTCCGACAAGATCGTGACTTTTCCGAAAGCGAATCTCGGGAAAAAGATCGGCGAACTCGATGAAGGCCATATGAGACTTCTGGAACTGGCAATCCGGGAAGTCCTCGGGCTCTAGATGCGAACGGACATGTATTGTCCAGCTGCTCGACGGGAAGACCAATTCGGATTTGTCCTTTACCCGCCGTTAATCATAAACGCCCTAAGATCGAAACCTGCGGCATGCAATGTGCCGGCGCATCGAAATTTAGAGAAAACCCTTTGTTGCAAGGCACTTGCAAAGAGTGCGCGGCACGACGGCAGACAAGCGTTTCCTCTGATTTTCATGAATGACAACAGGATCGCCAAGGGGCTGGCGGTCGGGACGACAGGTGTTTCGTGGCGGACAGGTTTCGCGAACTGGAGAGACCGCAAGCCGGGCGGCCGAAGGACATCGTGCTGATGGCCACGGTCTCCAGCTTCGAGAGCCTGCGTTTTCCAAGGAAATCCGACCTCTACCAGTTCGGCGAACTCTTCGAGCCGCTCTATTCGGCTTCCAGCGACGAGGCGCGCCGGCAAGCGGTCGCCGCGCTCTCGCGCTGCCCGCAGGTGCCGGAGGAGACGGCCTTCTTCATCGCCTGCCAGCCGATCGACATCGCCGCCATCTTCCTCATGGGCTCGAAAGCCATCGCCGACCGGACGCTGCTGCGTGTCCTGCGCGCGGCCGGACCCGAACACGCCCGCGCCATCGGCCGGCGGGAGGATCTTTCCCCCGTCGTCGTCGAGGCGCTGGTCGGCACGCATCAGGATCAGGCGAGCCGCCGCACCGGCGAGGAGCGCGAGGCCGCCATGCGGGAAGCCGCACGGCTGGAGCGGGAAGAGGCTATTCGTGACGAATTGCGCGCCCTCGTGCGCGCCGCAACGCCTCCGGTGGAGGCACCCGTCCGCCTGGAGCCGGCGACGGCGACCCATCAGGCCCTCCTCGTGCGCTTCGCGCGCACCGGCGAGGTCGGCATGATCGCCGTCACGCTCGCCGACGCCCTCGCCTCCAGCCAATGGCTGTCCGAGCGCATCCTTCTCGATGTCTCGGGGCGGCAGCTTGCCGAGACGCTGCTGGCGCTCGCCATGCCGGAGGCCGACGGCCGCTTCCTGCTGGAATGCATCTATCCGCACCTTGCCGGCGGCGGCGCGGAGGCGCTGCTTGCGGAGATCGACGCCGAAGACGCGATCCGCCGCGTCGAAAGCTGGCAGCGCGCCGACAGCTATACCAGCGGCGCGCCGAAGGCTGCCAATGGCGAGGAAACCGCGGCGCCGGGCGAGACCCGCCGCGCCGCCGCCGGCTGAGCCGTCATCAGAGAACCTTCCTTTCCGCACGAAGCGCGGCCAGCATGGTCGCGACGAACATTCCCGAAATCAGCAATGCAAGGGCAGGCAGCACGATAAACACGGGCGTTCCTCCAGGGTGAAGCACAGGCCGTTGCCTGTGTGTTCGCCTTCTCCCATGCTGCGCAGCACGGCGCTGTTCCCAGCGGAACAGTCCTACCGCCGGAAAAACCCGTCGTCCTGCGGCTCCGCCCCGGCGAAATCGATGAGCCCGGAAAGATCGTCCGCCTCGATGGAGACCACCCAGAGATCGCCGTCGAAGCGCCGCTCGCGGGCGATGGCCTCGGCGACCGCATCCGCATCCGCGCGCTCCAGCCGTGTCTCGAAAAGCCGCCGGCCGTCGTCGTCCTCCTCGAAGAAGCTCTGCGGGGCCGGCGCATGGAGGCTTTCCGTGCCGTTGCGGAACACCTGCCGCACGAACACCGCCCCCGCCTCTTCCGCCCCCTTCGCCTCCACGGCCGCGAAATCGCCGCGGGCGAACACGCGGCGCATCAGGGCGGAAACGAAGATATCGGTACGAAGACGCATCACGGCGGCATACACGCCGGCGCGCAAGCGGGCAATGGGCGCGCTACACCCGGATCGCCAGCCTCAGCCCGCCCCAGTGCCGGCCGTCCACGACGATGGGGGCGGAGATGTCCTTCATCAGCACGAACTGCCCGCCGCCCATGTCGCGCCGGTAGGTCTGGAGGAGGAACGGCTCGGTGTTGCGGCCGGCCGCCAGCCCCACGCGGTCGTTGAAGATGCGGCGGTTGCGGCAGTTGGCGGTGTTCCAGGCCGGATCGCCCGGGCGCTGCGGCTCGGAGAATTTGCGGTTGTGCGTCGGCAGGTAGCCGTTCTCGTCCACGGCGGCGCAGAAGGCGATGCGGTCGTCGGCGGCCACCGCCGGCTCCTGGATCGCCGGCAGCACGCGGTCGGTGAAATCGATAAAGCGCGTCGTCATCTGCACCGGGTCCGTGCCGGGAACCGGCCGGTACTGCCGGTCGAACAGCGCGTCAAGGCCGATCTCGCCGCTGCGCACCGCCGCCGAAAACCGGCGGGAGACTTCTGCGGAAAGCTGCTGCACGAGGCGGATATAGGGCGTGTCCGGCGTCTCGATGCCGGCGCTCGCCGTCGCCTGGATGATGCGCTCGGAGATCGCCACCACCTCGCCGACCTTGCCGGAGGCGCCCTGCAGCACCTCGCTGGAACGGATGATCTCCGCCGAGGCCGCGCCGATGGAGCGGGCGAATTCGCTGCATTCGCGGTCCACCGCACCGGTGGTCGCGGCCAGGGTCGAGGCGCTGTCGAGGATCTTCGACATCACCGCCTCCACGCCGGAAAACGAGCCCTGCACGCCGGAGGCCGTCGCCTTCACGCCCTCGGCCGAAACGCGCGCCCCCTCGCCCGCCGCCTCCAGCCGGTCGATGCGCGCGCGCAGTTCCTGCAGCGTCTTCTGGATCGAGGCGGTCGTGTTGGAGGTCTCCAGCGAGAGCGCCCGCACCTCCGCCGCCACCACGGCAAAGCCCTTGCCCGCCTCGCCCGCGCGGGCGGCCTCGATGGCGGCGTTGAGCGCCAGGAGGTTCGTCTGGCGCGCGATGGTGCCGATGGCGTCCGCCAGCCGGCCGACATCGGCAAGCGCCCCGGAAAAGGCGGAGATCTCCGTGCCGATCTCGTTGGAGGCGGTCACCATGTGGTCGATGGCGGCAATGGAACCGTCGAGACGCGCCGCCTGCTCGCCCAGCACCGTGCGGGCGCTGGCGGCAAGCTGGTCGGTCTCGCCGAGGGCGCGGGCGATGTCGCCGTTCGCCCCGGCGATCGCCGTTGCCGATTGCGTCAGCCGCGTGAAGAGGCCGGCATGCTCGCGCGACTGCGCGGCCGTGTCCTGGATGGACCCGGCGATGTCGACGAGGTGCAGGCCGAGGTCGGAGGCCTCGGCGGCGAGCGCCGCGACGACCGCGCGCAGCGCCCCGGCATCGGCCGGTTCGTCCTCCTCAAGCGGTTCGGCAGTCTCATGCAGGGCAGCAGCAGGCATGGCTCGACGATCCTCCGGTCATCGAAGGATCATCCGGCAGACATGGTTAACGCTTCCTTTAAAAGGCCTGACGCTACGGAAGGTCGTAGGCGTACGACTTTCGTCGTATACGGCGCTATAGCGCGCCGATGTCCTTGAGCTTGTCGAGGACGGCGACATTGGGCTCGCCGGTCACCGGCAGCCGGTAGTGCTTTTCGAAATGGCGGATCGCCGTGCGCGTCTTCTCGCCGATCAGGCCGTCCACCACGACATCCGCATAGGCGATGTTGCTGAGGCCCTTCTGGATCTTCATCACGAGTTCGCTCGGCGCGGGCTTCTCGACGGCGGCGGTGACGCCGGGATCGGTCTCGGCCGCAAGGATCGCCGCGGCGACGGGATCGCCCTCGTCCCCGGCGGCCTGCTTGGCCGCGGGGCGCTTCTCGATGCTCTGCGTCACCTCGTCGAAGGGGCGCTCGGCGGGCGTTACGTCGGCGACGGCGGGAAGGTCGCCCTCCTCGTCCTGACGCTCGATGAGGAAGGTCGTCACGTCCTTCGGCTCGGGCTTCGTGGCCGAGAAGCCGAGAGAGTTTCCGGCAGCGCGGGTGCGCAGGAACGGCGAGGGATGGCCGCCCGGCTGATACCAGAGCGCATTGGCCGCGACGAAGGAGAAGACGACGATGAAGGCGCAGGAGCCCCCCACCACGCTCGGATAGCGCGCGGCAAGCCCGCCGAGCGCGACAAGCCCGGTGATAACGACGTTCGGCCGGCGCTGCGGCTGTCCCCGCCCGCCGGAACGGCCCTTGCGGGCCGGGCCCTTCGGCCCCCGCTCAGGCTGTCTTCTGACGTGCGCGTTCATCTTTCGTGTCCTTGCCATCGTCCGACGGCTGGTAAACGGTCTGCGTGCCGCCCGCAAGGCGCGGCGGGAAATCGACGGTGGACGGCGCGGATGCCCGAAGGTCGCCGTCGCGCGCGATGCCCGAGCCGTCGGCCGGCACGCGCACGGTGATGACCGTGCCTTCGCCCGGCCGGCTTTCCACGGCGAAGCTGCCGCCGTGCAGCGCCACGAGGCCCTTGACGAGCGAGAGGCCGAGCCCGGTGCCCTCGTACTTGCGGGTATATTCGTTCTGCACCTGCATGAAGGGCTGGCCGATCAGCGCCAGCTTGTCGGCGGGAATGCCGATGCCGGTATCGCTGACGGTGAGCAGGAGGTCGCGCCCCTCGCGCGCCGCATCGATGGCGACGATGCCGCCGCGGTCGGTGAACTTGATGGCGTTGCCGACGAGATTGATGAGGACCTGCTGGATCGCCCGCTGGTCGGCCACCGCCTCGCCGATGGCGCGCGGCACGCGGCTCGTGAGCTGGATGCCCTTGTCGCGCGCCTGGAGCCCCAGCATCTGCTCGCAGGCCTTCACGCTGTCGGCGACGGCGAAAGGTTCCGGCAGGAGCTCGTAGCGGCCCGCCTCGATCTTCGAGACGTCCAGCATGGTGTTGACGACGGACAGGAGATGCGAGCCCGACTGGTGGATCAGGGCGACATATTCGCGCTGGCGGTCGTTCTCCAGCTTGCCGAAATACTCGCCGGACAGGATGTCCGAGAAGCCGAGGATGGCGTTGAGCGGCGTGCGCAGCTCGTGGCTGACGGCGGCCAGGAACCGCGTCTTGGCGTCGTTGGCGGTCTCCGCCTCCGCCGCCTTGCGGACGTTCTCGTTGCGGAGCTTGGCTTCTTCGGAAATGTCGCGCGACTGGGCGACGACCGCGGCCAGCGTGCCGTCCGGCCCGGCCAGCGCCGTCATCTCCACGCGCATATGCACGAACTGCTCGACATCGCTTGCAAGGCGCGCCCGGTCGATGCGGATCTCCACGGTCTCGCTGGTCGCGCCCTGGCGCAGGCGGTCGATGGCGGCAAGGAAGCCGATCCGGTCGGAAACGTGGATCTGGTCGAGATAGCCGCGGCCCATCGGCGCGCGCATCCAGGCGAGCATGGCGCTCCTGTCGCGGCCGTGCACGGCGGTCACGAAGCCGCGCGCATCGTGCAGCGTCACGAGGCCGGCGAAGAGATCGTAGGGAGACGCGGCGGGCGGAGCGGCCTCGGCCAGCTCCTCGGCAAAGGTCTTTACCGGCTGCGGCTTCGGCCGGCGCACGCCCGTGGCGGCGGCCGCCAGCAGCGCACCGGCGCCGGCAAGCGCAACACCCGCCGGAAGCGCCGCGGACGCGGGCATGACGGCGGAAAGGGCGAGCGGCAGGCCGGGAACGGCGGCAAGGAGCGCGAGCGTCGTCGCCCGCAGCGGAGCCGATGGGCGCGCATCGGCAGCGCCCGCGCCAGCAACGCCGGTGGCCGCGCCCAGACGGGCCGCCATTCTGTCAGCGATGATGGTCAATTGGCGCAACGCGAAACCCTGCCGTTTTTTGTCTTTTCTGTGCGCTCAAAATCGCATCGGCGACTTAAGGAAACAATAAACGGCGGGGGTGGAAAGCGCGGCAAAAAGGGCCAAAAGTCCCATTTCGGGGCAATCCAAGGGTCATTCGTCCGGCGTGGTTAACGGGGCGTAAGCGCCTCATTTTGCGGCATTTTTCTGTTCGTATTAACTTGTGGGGCAAGGCGGCGCCGGCCCTCCTCCCGGCATTCCGGCGCCTTGGGCACGGTGGCCGCGCCATCATCCTTAACGCGAAACGCTAAAATCCGCCTCAAATGCCCGCAAAGCTGGGAATAGAGACAATTTTACTCAAAACTGGGCAAAACCCGAGCGATTCCGGCAAAGGGGAATTTCCTTCCGGCCCCTATTCTCGCATCAACGGTTCGCCAAGGACCAATCTGCCGAAGGCCGCAAAGAGCCGAGGCGCTAACGAGGATGGCAAGCGATGTGGTTTCTGATCAAGGGAACGTTCTGGTTCTCACTGGTTCTCGTCCTGCTCCCCTTCCTGAATGCGGAATCCTCCGCCAAGCTGGAAAAGGGGCCGACGGTGGCGATCGGCGATACGTTCAGCGCGGCAAGCGAGGCGATCGAGTATGTGAGCGCCATCTGCCTGCAGAAGCCGGACGTCTGCGAGAAGGGTGCCGAGACCTTCGTCGCCCTCGGCCACCGGGCCCGTGAAGGCGCCCGCGTCGCCTACCAGTTCCTCGACACGCAGTTCGCCGACGAAGAGGCCGCCAAGGCCGGCCCGGGCAAGAAGGAAGCGCTGACCCAGCCGCTTCCGGCCGTCGCCAGCGTCGACGCCGACGACGAGGTCATCACCGGCACCATCGCCGTGCCGACCCGCCGTCCCGACCGGAAGGGCTGACCCCTCCGGCATTCAAGTTTCTGCCTGCCTCACTCGTTGCCCCTGCAACCGCCGCACGGACCCGTTCCCTGCGGCGTTTCTTTTTGTCCGGGGCGCTTTTCGGTTCAAATCCCGCGGCCCCTCGCCTATATCAGGGCCAGAAACTTGGACGGACAGACCATGGCCACGCTGCAGGACATCATCGACGACTTCGCCTTCCTCGAGGACTGGGAGGATCGCTACCGCTACGTCATCGAACTCGGCAAGGCGCTGCCGGACCTGCCGGAAGACAAGCGCACGGCGGAGAACAAGGTGCAGGGCTGCGCCAGCCAGGTCTGGCTCGTCAGCCATACCGAAGGCGGCGCCGACCCGGTGATGACCTTCGAGGGCGATTCGGACGCCCATATCGTGCGCGGCCTCGTCGCCATCGTTCTCGCCATCTATTCCGGCCGCCATGCCTCGGACATCGCCGCGACCGACGCCATCGACACCTTCAACGAGATCGGCCTCGTCGAACACCTCTCCTCCCAGCGCGCCAACGGCCTGCGCTCGATGGTCAAGCGCATCCGCGAAGAAGCGGCGACGACGGTGGCGGCATAAGGCCCCTCCCCAACCCCTCCCCACAAGGGGGAGGGACTTAACGCGCGGCACGCTCGGCGTTCAAAAATCGAGGGAAAAGAGAACTGCCAGCCTTTCTCCCCCCTTGTGGGGGAGATGCCGGCAGGCAGAGAGGGTCTTACCTCTCACCCGCCCAACTCCGGCCGATACCCCTCCGCCCCCCAGGCATGCGCCCGGCGGCCCTTCGGCGCGGCCGGGGCATAGTGCCGGGCGAGCGCCATCAGGGCGGCGCGGAGCATCAGCTTGGCGGAGCGGGCCGGCCACTGGCGTTCGCGCTCCACCGTCTCAAGCCCCTTGGCAAAGCAGCAGACGTCGAGCGCGACGCCGGAAAGTTCCGGGCCGATCGCCTCGATGGCGCGGGCGACGCGCAGGCGCGCGGCAAGCGCCGTGTCGGTGATCTCGCGCGCCGCACCCGCCTCGCCCTTCTGGCGGCCGGCGATGCGCGGCTCCCAGGACATGGTCGTGCGCGGCTGGAGCCCGCCGCGGGTGAAATCCGCATGCAGCCGCTCGCCCGCGGCGATCGCGCTTTCCGGCAGGTATGCACCGCCCGTCTTCTCCTTCAGCCGGGCAAGGGCGGCGAGCGGCGATTCGAGCCGGTTCGCCATCGCCGTCTCCCGCGCCCCGTCGCGCAGGACCGTCACCGGCGCCATGTCGCGATGCTGGCCGGCAAAGGGCGTCTGCCCATCGCAGAGCCGGCGCTTCAGGAAGGCCCGCGCCTCCGCCGTGGCCGCAAGCCGGCCGTCGCCCTGCCGGGCGAGGCCGAGGCGCAGCGCCTCGGCCAGGACGCCTTCCGGCAGCGGCATCGTGCGGCCGCCGGCGGCGTGAAGGCCGTCCTCGCGGACAACGGCCTCGCCCGAGGCGAGGAGGAAGCGCAGGAGCCGCGCCAGCCCGTCCGCCGCCGCCCTATTCATGGCTGCCGATCCCTGCCGGGCCGAACACCGAGATCACGAGGCGCTCGATGGCCGAGACGAAGGCGTCGAAGGCCGCGTCGTCGCGCCGGTCCTCCACCACGTTGCAGGCATGGCCCACCGTCGTGCGGTCGCGCCCGAAGGCCGCCCCGATCTCCGACATCGACAGGCGCAGGACGACATGGCAGACATACATGGCGACCTGGCGTCCGTGGCAGGTGGCGCGGCGCCGGTCGCGCCGCCAGAGGGGCCTGTCCCCCGCCATCGCCGTCATTTCCAGGACGAGCTGGCGGACGATGCGGCAGGCGACGCCCGTGGGCACCACGGGCATGGCAAGGCCGCTTTCCGCGGTGCGGGCGCCGCCATCCTCCGGGCGGCCCGCGCCCTTCGTTTCGGGAGCAGGACCGGCAGTACGGCCGGGCGCCGTGCCGGCCCGCCCTTCGGATACGATGAACTGGTGCATGACTGGTCCCTCCGTTGATAGGAATTTATTCATACACCCTAGAGGACGAACGGGGATGAATGAAGCGACAAGCCACAATCATTCGTTGAATTTCCTCAGAAAATCACGATTCCCGTCCCCGACATAGGCTTTTATTCCTCAATTCCGCTCTCAAAGCGCAACGCCGCAACGCAAAAAGGCCGGAACCTTCCGGTCCCGGCCTTTCCATTCCCGCCGTGGATGACGGCGCTTACTTGCCCTTGCGGCGCTGGCCGAGGCCCATTTCCTTGGCGAGGCGCGAGCGGGCCTCTGCATAGGCCGGAGCGACCATCGGGTAATCGGCCGGCAGGTCCCACTTCTCGCGGTACTCTTCCGGGGTCATGCCGTAGTGGGTCATCAGGTGGCGCTTCAGCGACTTGAACTTCTGGCCGTCCTCCAGGCAGATGATGTAGTCGTTCTGCACGGACTTCTTCACCGGCACCGGCGGCTTCGGCTTTTCGGCGGCGACGGGCGCCTCGACGGCGGCCGACGGCTGCGTCGTGTTGTTGAGCGCGGCATGCACATCGGCGATCAGGCCCGGCAGCTCGCCGACCGGCACCACATGGTTGCCGACATAGGCGGCAACGATATCGGCCGTCAGTTCGACAAGCAGGCTGGAGCTGGCGGCGCCAAGGGTTGTTTCAGACATATTCTTCTCCTGTCGGACAATAGGAAGACCGATGGCCCCATCCATCGGCCGGCATTCAATTCCGGTAAAGCGTCTTTTCAGCCGGGCTTGTGGCGAAACATTGCTTATGCGCGCACGAATTTCTAAACCCTGAGAACTCTGGTCAATATAACTTTTTATTACAACGGCCGCCGTTCCCGCCGCATCTTGGCCGGAACATATACCTGGTAATCGTGATCGAAGTGCTTATTCAACTTAAACAGGCAACTTGCAATCGAGCTAAATCAACCGGAATGCTTTACTTCGCCTGAAATATCATTCCGCTATTCAAAGTCCAGAATTATTTTGAAGAATAGTGAATATGCCCACCGGCATCCGAAATGCTTCCGGCTCGACACCGTGGATACTGCCAACTTCCGCACCGAATTATAAACCGAATGTCAACGCTTCTTGCCGGCACACGCCTCGGCCGCGCCAAAGACCACCGCTCCGGTGCCGGATGGACGAAGCCGGCGACCGCGCACGAGGCATTGCGCCTTTCAAGGATGCTGCCGATTGTCTTGCCACAATCGGCGCCTTATCTAAGGGCTCGACAGGAGGACGCCCATGAATGACGTAGCGACTTTGAAGGTCAACAAGACGAAGGACGAGTGGCGGCAGGTCCTGACGCCGGAGCAGTTCCGCATCACGCGCGAACACGGCACGGAGCGCGCCTTCTCCAGCCCCGATTTCGACCTTTCCAAGAAGGGCACCTACCGCTGCATCTGCTGCAACCGGCCGCTCTACCGGTCGGAGGCGAAGTACAATTCGGGCACCGGCTGGCCGAGCTTCACGCAGCCGATCGAGCCCGGCGCGGTGACGGACCACACGGACCATTCCTACGGCATGACGCGCACGGAAATCCGCTGCGCCGACTGCGACGCCCATCTCGGCCATGTCTTCCCCGACGGCCCGCCGCCGACGGGCCTGCGCTACTGCATGAACGGCGTCGCGCTCGGCTTCGATCCGGATTGATCAGCGCTTCGGCACCTTCAGTTCCATGCAGGTGAGGTCCAGCCAGCGGCCGAACTTGATGCCGACCTCGCTGAACCGCCCGACGATGCGGAAACCCAGCTTCTCGTGCAGCTTGATCGAGGCAAGGTTCTCCGCCTCGATGCCGGCGATCATGACATGGACGCCGTTGAAGCTCGCCCGGTCGATCAGCGCCGTCATCAGGCGCTTTCCCGTGCCCGTGCCGCGCGCGTCGCCCCGCACGTAGACGGAATGCTCCACCGTGTGGCGATAGCCGTCGAAGGCGCGCCAGTCGCCGTAGGAGGCGTAGCCGAGGACCTCCTTGCCGCGCAGGGCGGCAAGGACCGGGAAGCCGCGTTCGCGGCGCGCGGCAAGCCACGCCCTGCGGTTGTCGAGATCGACGACGGTGTCGTTCCAGATCGCCGTCGTGTTGGCCACGGCATCGTTGTAGATGGCCATGATCGCCGGGAGGTCCGCCTCCACGGCATCGCGTATCGTCAGGTCCATTGTGCCCCCCGGTTTTCCTGATGGCATACAGGAGGAGCGGGAAGGCTGTCCAGCGTTCCCGCGAGGGCTCAGAGGCCCGAAACGACGCTCGTGACGACCGCCGAATAGTGGACGGCGGCGGCGGCGACGACGAAGCCGTGCCAGATGGCGTTCTGGAAGCGCAGCCTCTCCCAGACATGGAAGACGACGCCGACCGAATAGAGGACGCCGCCGGCGACGATGAGGGCGAGCGTGGCGGTGGAAAGATGCGTCGCCAGCGGCCCGGCGGCAAAGACGCCGCTCCAGCCCATGGCGAGGTAGACAAGGATGGCGAGCCTGTCGTAGCGGCCGGGGAAGAGGAACTTCAGCGCCACGCCCGCCGCCGCCATCAGCCAGATGAACACCAGCATGCCGGCGAGGAACGGATCCTCGATACCGCGCTGCAGGAAGGGGGTGTAGGTGGCGGCGATCAGCACGAAGATCGCCGAATGGTCGAAGCGGCGCAGGTGCCACTTCACCACCGAGACCGGCCAGAGATTGTAGGCGAAGGAGGTGGAAAGCGCGAGGACCAGCCCGACGCCGTAGACCCAGGCGGCGGCGAGCTGCCCGCTCGTCGCCCACACGGTGGCGTAGAAGATGAGCGCCGTCACGCCGACGAGGGCCAGCACCACGCCGACACCGTGCACGATGCCGTCGGCGATCACCTCGTAGCGGTCATAGTTCCATTTGACGCCCTTGATTTCCATGGATGGCCCTGTTCTTCCTCCCGCCCCCATGGTGGCAAGTTCGGGCCGCGCGGGCAAGACCGCCCGCGCCCCGGCCGGATCACGAAAGTTTGCCGCCCGACATGTGCGGCCGACTGTTGAACGATAGCGGACGGAACCGGCATTTACCGCCTCACCGTCAACATTCCATTGACAGTAAATCGCCGATTTGCCGCCTTCCGTGAACAGCCGCACTCGGCCATATTTCCCGGCAGCAGAACGGTTCCGTGGGAACCGACGGGAAACCAACCATGACGGACCTAGACAGACGGACATTCCTCGGCGCCGCCGCCGCAGGTATCGCCGCAGGCAAGGCCGGCCCCATCCGCGCGGAGACCGCCCCCATGACCGAAGAGAGCGCCAACACCAACCATGCCGTCGAGATGCCGGCCTTCGTCGACCATGCCCGCCTCCGCGTGGTCGACCTGCCGATGGTCTCAGCCTTCTACCAGAAGGTCATGGGCCTTTCCGTGCTGGAACGCTCGGCCTTTGGCGAGACGCTCGGCGTTGCCGGCCGCCGCCTTCTCACGCTGACGACGGAGGGCGGAACCATCCGCGCGCCGCGCAATGCGCCGGGCCTCTTCCACACCGCTTTCCTCGTGCCGAACCGCGAGGAGCTCGGCCGCTGGCTCGTCCATGCCGCCCACAACGACGTGCCGCTCACCGGCGCTTCAGACCACCTCGTCAGCGAGGCGATCTATCTCGACGACCCGGAAGGCAACGGCATCGAGATCTACCGCGACCGCGACCGTTCCGAATGGACCTACGTGCCGGACGGCACGGTGAAGATGGCGACGCACCGGCTCGACCTGCAGGCGCTCTACGACGAGGCCCCGAAGGGCGGATGGGACGGCCAGGAGGCCGGCACGGCGATCGGCCACATCCACCTCCAGGTCTCCGATATCCCGCAGGCCGACGCCTTCTTCCGCGACGTGCTGGGCCTCGACATCATGGCGCGCTATCCGGGGGCGAGCTTCTTCGCCACCGGCAAGTACCACCACCACGTCGCCGCCAATGTCTGGAATTCGGCCGGCCGGCCGAAGCGCGAGGCCGGCATGAGCGGGCTTGCGGACTATGCGATCCGCTTCAGGGATCCCGCACGGCTTGCCGCCGCGGCGGACCGGATCGAGGCGCTTTCCCTGCCCGCCGCCCGCTCGGGCGATGCGATCGCGCTGGTCGATCCGTGGGGCATCGGCCTCACGCTTTCCGCCTGAGGCGCCTCAATTGTAGAGGTAGTGCTCTTCCCAGTCCTCGTGCGGCACGACCTTGCCGATGCTGTACTTGAAGGCGTTGACCTCCAGGCGGTCGGGGCTCGCCTCGCATTTGTAGGACAGCCGGTACCATTCGCCGCGGCTGCGGAACACGGCCCCCTTCGTCTTGAAGGTCGTGCCATTGAGCTTGGGATCGCCGAAGGCATAGGCGATCACCTTGTCCGGGCGGAAGCCGCCCTTGGCCTTGCTGATCTGGTCCATCGCCTCGATATCGCAGCGCTGTTCCAGGCGTTCTTCAGGCGTCAGCTTCTGGAGCTGGGTGCGGATGCGTGCGTCTATGGCGAGCGCGGGGGACGCGACAAGCGGCACAAGGGCAAGGCCAAATAGGGCGTTCCGCAGCCCTTTCGGGTCGAGTTTCAACGGTTTGCCTCCTCTTCGCGGCGTCATTCATCCTGACGTCTAAATTCGGGGTTGGGTCGCAATATGTCGATTTGGCGGCGGCTGGCAACCCTTCGACGCTTTCGCGGGCATTTTCCGGGAACTTCCACCACGCCCGTGCGTTCATCGGCGCGAACGGGGCAGAGGGGAAAAACCATGCACGACGTGTCGGGACAACCCGCCGAACGGCGGCTTCTGAAAGGCAGCCTCGACCTGGAGGCGGACCCGGCCGAACCACGGCAGAAACGCTACGGCCTCGACATCGCCGCCGCCTGGGCGGCCATCGGCATCTTCGCCATCATGGCGATGGGCGTCGTCTATCTCATGGCGCCGATCCTCATCCCGCTTTCCCTCGCCATCGTCACCGGGCTCATCCTCGGCGTCGCCGCGGAAAAGCTGCACGAGCTCGGCATTCCCCCGCTGCCGACCGCGCTGCTGCTCGCCGGCGCCTTCGGCTTCGGCCTCTTCCTCGCCGCCGGCCTTCTCGCCGAGCCGATCACCCAGCTTGCAGCCAACGCGCCGGAGCTCGTGCGCGGGGCCTACGACCGCATCACGCCGCTCATTTCCCGCCTCGGCTGGCTGAACATCCGCCCGGAGACCTTCGAGACGGGGCAGATGTCGATGGAGAAGGTGCTGGAGAACACCGGCAGCATCCTCTCCATCCTCTCGGCAAGCCTGACGCCGGCGCTGCTGCAGGCGATGATCTTCTTCGCCGCGCTCGTCCTCTTCCTCTCGGCGCGGCTGAGATTGCGGCAGATGATCATCATGGCCTTTCCCCGCCGCGGCCAGCGCCTCGCCACCATCCGCATCATGAACGCCATCGACAGCGCGCTCGGCTATTATTTCGCCACCGCCGCGCTGGTCTACGGCGCGCTCGGCATCGTCACCACGCTCATCACCTGGGGCGGCGGGCTCGCCATGCCGGCGCTCTGGGGGCTCTTCGCCTTCCTCTCCAGCTTCGTGCCCTTCCTCGGCGTCACGCTGATGACCATCGCGCTGACGGCGGCGGGGCTCCTGACGCACGACACGCTGCTGATGGGCCTCCTGCCGGCGCTCGCCTTCTTCCTCGTGCACCTGACGATGGAAAACCTCATCATGCCGGCGGTGATGGGCAAGCGACTGGAGGTCGACGCCTTCATCATCTTCACCGCCATCCTCTTCTGGACCTGGATGTGGGGCGCCGCCGGCGCCATGCTGGCCCTCCCCCTCTCCATCATCGGCATGACCATCGCCGACGAACTGCGCCCCGCCAAGCGCAAGGCGAAGCGGAGCCTGCCGGGGTAGCAGAGCGTAGGGAACACCCCCCTCTGCCCTGCCGGGCATCTCCCCCACAAGGGGGGAGATCGACTTGGGGCAAGGCGGTGCCACGATCCAATCTCCCCACCTGTGGGGGAGATGCCCGACAGGGCAGAGGGGGGTGAACCTCACCCGCAAACGCTCCCCACCCGAAAACCCCCGCTTGATGCAAGCGCCCCGGCTCTCTATCTCTCAGGTCCCGCCTGTCGATTTGCCGGAGTGAACCCTTGTCCGTCTTCAAAAACCTTCCCGCCGCCCCCGTTGCCGCCAAGGAGCCGGTGTCCGACACCCGCCACGGCATCACCCGCACCGACGACTATGCCTGGTTCCGCGACGAGAACTGGCAGGCGATGTTCAAGGATCCCTCCATTCTCAAGCCGGAGATCCGCAAGCATCTCGAAGCCGAGAACGCCTATATGGCGGCCGCCATGGCCGATACCGAGGCGCTGCAGAAGACGCTGTTTGCCGAGATGCGCGGGCGCATCAAGGAGGACGACAGCTCCGTGCCGGTGAAGGACGGCCCCTTCGCCTACGGCACGGCCTATGTCACCGGCGGCGAGCAGCCGCGCTATTTCCGCGAGAAGCGCGAGGGCGGCGAGCGCAAGCTGCTGCTCGACGGCGACAGCGAGGCCGCCGGCAAGGACTATTTCCGCCTTTCCGGCATCGACCATTCCACCGACCATTCGCTCGGCATCTGGGGCTATGACGACAAGGGCTCGGAATATTTCACGCTGAAGGTGCGCGACCTTGCGAGCGGCAAGGACCATGCCGACGAGATCGTCAATACGGGCGGCGGCGGGGTCTGGGCGCCCGATGCGAAGAGCTTCTTCTACACCGCGCTCGACGAGAACCACCGCCCCTCGAAGATCTTCCACCACATCCTCGGCGAGCGGCAGGAAAACGACCGGCTGGTCTACGAGGAGAAGGACCCCGGCTTCTTCATGTCGGTCGGCGGCTCGCTGATCGACGATTTCATCTATGTCGACATCCACGACCACGAGACGAGCGAATACCGCCTCATCCCGACGAAGGACCTTCTGGCCACCCCCGCCGTCGTCGCCCCGCGCCAGACGGGCCTCGAATATGCGATGACGGAGGGCGGCGACGTCTTCTACATCCTGACGAATGCCGACGGCGCGAAGGACTTCAAGATCATGCAGGCGCCGGTGACGGCGCCGGGCCGCGAGAACTGGACGGAGGTGGTGCCGCACCGCCCCGGCACGCTGATCCTCAGCCACATGGCGTTTGCCCGCCACCTCGTCTGGCTGGAGCGCCACGAGGGCCTGCCGCGCATCGTCGTGCGCGACCGCAGGACCGGCGAGGAACACGCCATCGCCTTCGCCGAGGAGGCCTATTCGCTCGGCCTGTCGGGCGCAGCGGAATACGACACGGACGTCATCCGCTTCTCCTATTCCTCGATGACGACGCCCTCGCAGCTCTTCGAGTACGACATGGCGACGCGCGAACGCACGCTTTTGAAGACGCAGGAAGTGCCCTCCGGCCACAACCCGGACGACTACGTCACCCGCCGCGTCTTCGCCCCCGCATCGGACGGCGAGAGCGTGCCGGTCACCCTCCTCTATCGCAAGGATACGCCGCTCGACGGCTCCGCGCCGTGCCTGCTCTACGGCTACGGCGCCTACGGCATCACCATACCGGCGTCCTTCAACACCAACTGCCTGTCGCTCGTCGACCGCGGCTTCGTCTACGCCATCGCCCATATCCGCGGCGGCAAGGACAAGGGCTTCGCCTGGTACGAGAACGGCAAGATGGACAAGAAGACCAATACCTTCAAGGACTTCATCGCCGCGGCCGACTATCTGAATCAAGAGAAGTTCACGTCCTACGCAAAGATCGTCGCGGAAGGCGGATCGGCCGGCGGCATGCTGATGGGGGCGATCGCCAACATGGCGCCGGAAAAGTTCGGCGGCATCATCGCGGCCGTGCCCTTCGTCGACGTGCTCAACACCATGCTCGACGACACGCTGCCGCTCACCCCGCCGGAATGGCCCGAATGGGGCAACCCCATCGAGAGCAAGGATTTCTACCAGCTCATGGCAAGATACTCGCCCTATGACAACGTGGCGGAAAAGCCCTACCCCGCCGTCCTTGCCCTGTCCGGCCTCACCGACCCGCGCGTCACCTACTGGGAGCCGACCAAGTGGGTGGCGAAGCTGCGCGAGAAGACGACGGGGTCCGAACCCATCCTCCTCAAGACCAACATGGGCGCCGGCCACGGCGGCGCCTCGGGCCGCTTCCAGCGGCTGGAGGAGATCGCGTTCGAATATGCGTTCGCGATCAAGGTGGCGGGGAAGATGTAGGGGCAGAGCCTTCTACGCCGGCGCCAGAATTACCCCCCTCTGGCCTGCCGGCCATCTCCCCCACAGGTGGGGAGATTGAATCGTGGCACCGCCTTGCCCCAAGCCAATCTCCCCCCTTGTGGGGGAGATGCCCGGCAGGGCAGAGGGGGGTGTCACCGCCCCCTACCGGAACGCCCCCACGCAGTCCTGCAAATCCCCCAGCATGGCGCTGGAGCCCTTGAGGCTGGTGCGCACGTCGCCGATGCGCAGGAACCGGCCGCGCTTCAGGGCGTCGATCACCGCACGGTCGCTGCCGAGGTCGTAGGCGATCTCCTGCCGGCCATAGGCCCTGCCGGCCACGTCGTAGCCCCGGCCGTCGTCGATCCAGTAGGTGCCGTCCTTCGCATAGCCGTCGGCATAGTCGTAGGCCGCGTCCTGGAAGCCGAAGGTCAGGTGGCCGTCGGCATACCAGCGGAAGGCGGCGGAGCGGCCGCCGTCGCGGCGCACGGCGCTGCAGTTGAGGAAGCGCCGGCTGCCGTCGAAATCCGCGACTACGTCCCAGCCGCCGACCGTGCGCACCGCCCGGTAGGGATCGGCATCCGCGCCGTAGTCGTCATCCTCATGGCCGGAGGCGCCGGCATCCGGATAGCTCTCCGTGGCGGCCGCCTGGACCGTATGATCCTCCTCGGCCGGGAAGTCGCGCAGCGCGTCGCGGTAGCGGTCGAAATAGCCGAGGCGCCGCACGTCGACGAACGCGAACTCGTAATCCTCCAGCGTGCGCACGGAATTGTCGCGGAAGCGCACGAGGCCGCGGAAGCGCAGGCACCCATCGCCGCAGTCGACCGTATCGACATATTCGCGGGCATTGTCGTCCGGCGTCTTCACCGCGATGCCGAAGCCGTGGCGGCGCGCGTCGTCGATGGCACGGAACATCAGCGATTGCGCATAGCCGCGGCGGTCCTCGTCGAAATAATCGTAGATCGAGCGCTCCTCGCTGGGGCTGAGGTCGTCCTGGCCGGAGACGTAGATCCGCCGCTCGGGAATGCTCGCGGCGGTGATGACATTGCGCAGCCGCTCATGCGAATAGACGGTCGTGAAATAGGAGAGATCCTCGCAGCTTTCCGGCGGCGCCCAGAAGCGGATGTCGATCAGAACGAGCTGGCCGTCCTTGTAGACGTCGGAGAGGCGCCGGTCGCGGTCGTTGCCGGAAAAGACCATGCGCCCGCAGGGATCGTGCCGGTCGTTGGAAAGCGTCAGGTACGGCAGGTTGCCGATATCCTCGTGCGTATCCTCGAAGCGCTTGCCGAGCAGTTCCACCTTACGCTCGGCGACGGCGGAAAAGATGCCGTCCGGGTAGCGGCTGAGGTAACGGTCGTAAGCCTCGCGATTGTCGGAGAGCGAGGCGAAGTCGTAGAAGGCGATCTCAGCCGCGTCGACCTTGCCGTCCTTCGGGCTGAGGGCGAAGCCGCCGTAGTCGTCGTCGCTCTGCCAGATCGCCTGCCGGCCCTGGCTGCGTTCCGTGACGATGTCGCCGACCTTGCGGAAGACCTCTTCCAGCGGCAGGCCCGGAATGCTCGCCGCGTCGGCGAAGGCCGAGGCGAAGGGGCTGATCGGCGTGCCGTCATAGTCATAGGCCGTGCCGGGGGCCGCCGCATAGGCATAGTGGATGCCGCCGGCGTTCTTCGGCTCGGCGAGCCCGTCGCGGATATCGCGCAGCGTGAGGAAGGGGTTTTCGTGCGGGGCATCGAACAGCACGACCTTGAGGCCCGTGCCGAGCCGGCGCAGCGCATCGGCGACCTCCGAGACGGCGAGCGAGCGGTTGCGCAGGCCCGTCAGCGTACGGCCGGACGCATCCGTCGGCAGAAGGTAGTTCTCGCCGTCGATCTCCACCGCATAGCCGGAGAAATAGACGAAGAGCACCGGGTTCTCCGCCTTCTCCGCCGCGCGCGTGAAATTGTTGAGCGCGGAGAGCATGCCGAGATGGTCGGCGTCGGTGGCGCGTGTCACGTCGAAATCGGCCCGCTCCAGCACCTCGCCGACGAGGTCGACATCGTTCAGCGGGTTTTCCAGCGGCTCGGCATCCTCGTAGTCGCCGTTGCCGATGAGGAGCGCATAGCGCTCGGCGGCGAAGGCCGCGGGCGCCGCAAGCAAGAGAAGACAGGCGGCAAGCGCCCCGACCAGCCGATGGACATTGCGCTGCACGACACCCTCCAGAAAACGGCCGGCCGCACGGCCGGGACCCCGAAACGCAGCTTTCATGCTGCAAGAGGAAACGGCCCGCCCCCGCCGCTTATTCAGCAGGCGGTGAAATTCCATTGCGTCGTGCCCGCAAGGGCGGGCAATCGCATGTGGAGCAAAGGCCCCTCCCCAACCCCTCCCCACAAGGGGGGATTGTTCATCTTGGACTCGCGAGGCGCTTTCTTGCGATGAAGATGTCGATTGTGATCTGAAGCATTTCGAGTGACTTGGAGGCCCGCTTTGTTTTTCGATTGAAGCGGGCCAGCATGTCGCGGAACGAGGCGTTCGAGGACTCGATGAGATGGGTCTGCGCCTTGGTCTGCCGATGCGGCTCGGTCGCCTTGATCCGCTCGAAGGCCAGATGATGGCAGGAGTTGGCG
>Ga0182736_1000395_pt1 | contig 70698 bp, 43 predicted proteins | sample eDN5th30CKraftBY_FD_128882 | JGI IMG/M metagenome (GOLD analysis project Ga0182736, IMG submission 128882) | Enriched backyard soil microbial communities from Emeryville, California, USA - eDNA 5th pass 30_C Kraft BY (version 2) (version 2) | ecosystem: Environmental > Terrestrial > Soil >... | reverse complement strand
GCCCCACCGCATAATAAGCGGAATGTTGGTGCTCATGTCGTATGCGTTGGCTTTGACTCTTGGAAAGGGCATGCCGTTATCACTCGTGATCACAATCAGCGTTTCGTCATAGATTCCTTTTTCTTTGAGCAGTGCTATTGCCTTTTCTATAGTTTGATCAAAACGTTTCGACTCTGCGTAATAGTCGAGAAAATCCTCACGCACCAAATTACTATCCGGTAGCCAGACCGGTACCTTTACTTTCATGGAATCAATGCCCAGACTGCCCTTAAGCGATGGGCTGTAAGGCCGGTGAGGGTCGTGGCTGCCTATCCAGAAACAGAAAGGAGCATCTTCCGGCTGATCTTGCATGAAGTTTTCGAAACTTTTATAGGATTTGCCGGCGGGATTTTCCTTATAGCCCCCTTTCTGGAAGTTCCCCGGGGCCCAGCCTTTTCCCTGAAGGCCTACCCGGTATCCGTTATCAGCCAAGATACGGGCGTAATTCTCGTATTTCAGGGGCAGTGTTCCATGCAGGTTGCCCCCTTCGGTCAGTTGATGCGGATATTGTCCGGTCAGGATGCTTGCCCTGGAGGGGGTACAGGAGGAAGCAGTGCAATAAGCACGTTCGAAGACTACGCCATCTTTGGCCACACCGTCCATACCAGGAGTGATAATCGTGCTGTCGCCATAAAGGGGCAATGTCTTGGAAAGATCGTCCGCAATGATCAGCAGGATATTCGGTTTTTTTCTATGGCTGCTGACGTCGGTTGTCGGATTTGGTGCAGTAGACTGCTGATTCCGAGGTTCCTGCCCGTAGGCGTAGGAAACAGCGCAGACAGATAGGATGATTAAAAGTATTTTAATTGGGGGTATCATGGTAATCTATTTTAGTTTTCTTTCAAATAAATATATAACTACTTACTTATTTTGTATGTGTTTAATTTGTTCTTTAATGGACGTATATGGAATCCAAATTACATTTATTCATGTTGGTGCAGTCAATGTTCCATGGATATTTCATACCGATACAGCGCAAAACTATTCTTATCTGGTAACTCGATTTTCAAATTACCCTTACTACCGACAAGCTGTAAGAAAGCTTTTCCTTTTCCGAGCACCGGAATACAGTTTACCTTTGTACCTTCAGGTAACCATGTTTGCACGAATGCCGTCTCATCCGGATTATCTTCGCGATAAAAAATCAGGTAGCCGTTATCTCCTTTGATCGACTGAAATCCGGTCCACGCTCTCCCCGATGGTTCATCTCCTATAGGCAAAATGGTACCCATATGAAAGTCGTGCTGTATCTTTTTGTAGCTATCCACAAGCTCGGCGATGGAAAAAGCTTGCTCAGGCAGGCCACTTGCCTCAAACCAAGCTAGCGGCTGACCGGCAATGGTGGTAGCAAATAAATAGTCGAACGAGTAGTTTGCCGGAGCAAACACATCCTGTTTATAGTTGTCGGTATTTCTCCACTTATTTAAGAATTCAATTTGCAACTTCTCTGCCGGAACATATTTAGACAAACGCCATAAGTTGCGCAAAGTCCAGTATGGATAATAATTTATCCAATCGGTATAGCGATTTTCAAGAAATATATTTCCATATTCATTGAACATGTGATACCCGCCGCGCCTACCGGCGGTAGCATCTAAATTAAAGATTACCTGGCTGTTAGTTACTTCAAGCACCCGATCGAAAAACCTACGGAGATTAATTTCTGATTGTTTATTAGGAATTGCCAATCCGTCGATTTTAAAGGTACGAATACCATATTGGGTATAAAGGGAAATGAGGGCTTGTGCATCTTTTTCCCAATCTGCATAGTCGTGCTGAATGCTCGGATTAAACCACAGGCAAATTTCTATGCCAAGCTCCTTCCCTCTTTTTACAATAGGCAGAAATCCATTCGGATACTTCTGTGGATCGGGTTTCCAATAATCGGGGTTATCCCAAATATTTTTAAACGAGCCTTTGGCTACGGCAGAGTTCGGACTTTTGCCAATCTGCCATCCGTCGTCTATCTGAAAATGAGTGATACCCAATCGGGTAGCTTTTTCAATTTCGATTAAGCTGAATTTTTCGTTCACCTTCGAATCCTGGCTACGATCTCCCCAAGTATTCATCATGACCATTTCATCGCGTTGGGGTAATAGTTTACGCAACTGTTTTTGATAATTGCGTAACGCTAACAGTTGATCTAATTCGCTTGTACCAACCCCCATCACACAGCCATATGCTTTACGCCACTCGTCACTGCGGAGGTCCTTCGTCGACATACCTAAACCAGTCATCTGAAAATCCCCGAATGCCGTAATAAAGTCATGCCCATTGTAGGCCAGTTGCACGCTTGATGAAGGTGCCTCTTTTAGCATAAAGAAGCCTTTCCCGTTTTCATTGTTGCGTGCGAAAAGCAAATTACCCCTATAGAAATTTTTACGATAAGGAATGATCTTCGTTTCAAAAACCAGGTTATTATTCCAATCCGTGACATCTTGAAACTCTACAATTTTTGTCTGCCAATGAAATCCTTGTAGCTTGATCTGGTCGAGCACGGCGGTTACCTGCTTGGACTGCATGTCTGCGGTAGACTCAATATTTTTCATATCGGCAAGGTTGGCTGTCTTTCCATCCCAGTTCACCACGCTACTCCCTTTTAAGTAAGTATCGCAGGCAATCGCCGGACAATCCTTATATATCCGATATACCCTTTTAACCGCCGTATTTCCCAAAGAAAAAGCGACCACCGTTTCCAAATAGGCAGGGTGTATGACGGTTTCTTTCACTTCTGTAACCTTATACGATGCGTTTGTTGCAGTTATCTGGCCATCTACGATATGGAAGTCTGGCGAGTTATTTTGATTCAACAAACATTGATCAGCTCGTTTATCGGTGAGACTATAGGTGATCAGGTTTCCATTGTTCCAAATGAATTTTCGTTCTATTAGTTTATTCCCTATGGTGAGTGTATCGTTTTCCAATCGGCTGTAATAGTTTTGTGCTTGGCTTTGGGCACAAGCTATAAACGTAAATAAAATGGCGTATAAATATTTCATCATTCAGTTATGCTAATCTGTTAGTTCAAATGTATTTTTAGGCAGTATATTATCAGAGGAATTGCCCATTAGCACATTAAATGTACCCGTTCTGCCTTCAGCTGTTTGTCAAAGAAACATTCTTTATCGATGGCAAAGGTAACCTCTTTACTTTCTTGAGGCTTTAAGCCTCGTTGGACTTTATATCATTCATCCTACCGGGACGGATACCTGGCAGGATGAATGACAGAATTCACCAACCCGGATTTTGAACTAAATTTAAATTTCGTTCCATTTCTGATTGAGGAATTGGCCATAGTAAGTGTTTTTTCTCAAATACACGTGATTCAGTAACCGTTCTCTTATAAAAACTCATATCTGTAAAACTGGTACCTGCTGTTACGTTCATCCCATAAATTGGGGCAGAATCGGTTTGCTCTGCTATTTTCCAGCGTTTTACATCCCAGAAACGATGCTCTTCAAAGGCCAGCTCTATTCTGCGTTCATGCCTGATACGTTCACGCAACGCATCCTGATCAAGGCCAGACGGAATCTCCGGCACACCTGCCCTTTCACGTACTAAATTAATGTATTTATAGATATCCATATTCGTGGGGTCGTATTCATTAAGTGCTTCAGCGTAATTCAGATACATTTCTGCTAACCGAAAGAATATCCACGATTTTAATACATGTTTCGAATTTTTCACATCACTGTCGGGATGCACGAGTTTAACGGAGGTATAACCGGTTGTAGAGTGGTCGTTTGAACCATTGTACCCATCCCTTCCTGTTGAATAGAGTTCTACACGGGTGATGGTTTTACCATCTGCGCCCTTATAAAGCCAATCCATGCCATTATAACCCACTGTAGCGTAAAAACGCGGCTCTCTTCCGACGTACATAGTATAGATGCCGGCTCTGGTATATTTGGTAGCTGTCTCCGAAAAACCCGATTCGGAATAACCCGATGCCGGATTGATAATCGGATTTGCTGTTGTGCTTCCTTCTGCAAAGGGACTTAGTCCGTTTGCCATTTCGTATTCATCCACGAGTTGCTGACTGGGTGCAAGCCCTATAAAACCATTCAGCTGGCGGGGTGCAGCACAACGTTCCCACCGAACTTGGTCCCCGGTCTTCGGTCTACCCCAAATGACCTCCATATTCCACCGATCTAAAAACACATACTGATAGGATAAATAGGGGTCGAAATTACCATTGGCATCATTCTTTTTATACAGTCCGCCTGGCATACGATCAATGAGAGCTTTAGCGGCTTCAGCAGCTTTTTTCCATTTATTTTCATCATAAACCTGGCTAACAAGTTGCTTACCGTCGATGTTCTTAAAACTTGAATAATCACTATTCCCGTTCCACAGTGGGCTAGCAGCATAAAGTAATACCCTTGCTTTCAATGCTCTGGCAAGATTAGCAGTAGCTCTACCGTAATTGTTTGTATTGGTGGGATTATCTGGTAATATGGCTTGCGCTTTATCCAATTCGGAGACAATGAAATCAACACACTCATCGTATGAATTTCTGGGCAACTCAATTTCTAATAAAGGCGCATCAATAGGTAACGGTTCATCTGGGAGAAGTGGAACGGGTCCGTATTGCCTAATCAGGAGGAAATAATAAAAAGCACGAAGTACCCTTGCTTCTTCCCGGTATTGCTCGGTAATACCAGGATTGACGTCATCGCATTCTTGACATTCACCCGCACGGTGAATGAGGGTGCTAGCCGATCGGATCCCCTGATAGTAGCTGGCCCAGATATTATAAGGAGTACTTACAGGAGACCAGTTACCTGTATTAATCTGCTGATGAGGCCAGTTAAAGACCCAATCTGCTTCATCAGAAAGCGGAGTATAATTTGTTCCATTGCAGACCAATGGATCAGGGATATAGCTATAGACACTGGCGACGTATTTTTCTGTTTCCAGCCTCGTAGAAAACACCTCATCTATCGACAGCATATCGTTGGGCTGTTTGTCCAGATACTTTTCGCAGGAAAACAGTGTAACCGTTGAGGCGATCAATGCGAAATATATAGATTTTTTATTGAACATAATTTGTTACTTTTGGTATTATTGATTTAGTTTTAGCTATCGTCTCACATTAAAAGTTCAGATTAATCCCGAAATTGAGGGTCTTCTGAATAGGATAATCGCTACCATTTGCGCTTCCCAGTTCTGGATCCCAATAGTCAAAACTACTCCAGGTTAATAAATTCAAACCGCTAGCATAAATACGTAACGTATTTATTTTTAATCGCTTTGTTAAACCTTCCGGAATAGTGTAACCGATTTCGGCCGACTTTAATCTAAGATAACTCGCGTCTCGTTGCCACCAAGTTGACGTTTGATAATTATTGGAGTTTGTTCCAAAAGAAAGTCTTGGAAATAATGCATCCTGCCTTGGGTTGTCGGTCGTCCACCGGTCTAAACTATTGATGTTCAAACTTCCTTTCAGCCCACCAGATTCAAAGGGATACCAACCGTTACCGCCAAGTGTGAAGCTGGCAGGTCCACTCCCCTGGAAAAATACGGAAAAATCAAAACCTTTGAAGGCAATGGTGCTTCCAAAACCGTATATGGCTTCCGGCACGGGCGGATTGCCTATTGCTACGGCATCAAACGTGTTTACGACGCCGTCGTTATTATAATCCATATATTTAATATCGCCAGGCCTTACCGCGCCGAATTGTTGAGCCGGCGAATTATCAATTTCCTCCTGATCATGGAATAAACCCACGGCGATAAGCCCGAAAGGTTGATTATACCGCTTTCCAACCCTATTCTGATACGTATACATATAATCTGGCTGGTCAGTATTAAGCAATTTGTTCCTGGCAAAAGTATAATTACCACGGAAAGAGAGATCCACCTGTCCTAAAGTCGCCCGATACTCTAATGTTGCTTCGAAGCCCTTATTTTCCATCTCTCCCAGATTACCATAGGGGTTATTATTTAAACCGAGCATTGCCGGTAATGAGGCGCGTTGTAAAAATATTCCTTCTCTGTGGCGCTTAAATACATCTGCTTGTAAGTTGAACCCTTTCAAGAAACGCATTTCAAAACCCAGGTCAATTTCTCTTTCTTTTTCCCAGGTCAGGTTTGCACCCCATTGATCTTCTCCTCTGCCGTCAAAATTGTTGTTAGCATCTATACCAAAGCTGTATCCACCATTTCCACCGCCCACGGTTGTTAAATACGCAAATCTCCGTCCACCGATTTGATCATTTCCCTTGATTCCCCATGAACCACGAAGCTTCATGTAGTCGATGGCCTTATTCTTGAAGAAGGACTCTTCTGATAGTATCCATCCAGTTGCAATGGAAGGAAAAAAGCCAAAACGGTGACCCCTTTCGAAATTTTCTGACCCATTATAACCCGCGCTGAATTCTGCAAAATAACGGTTACTGTAGCCATACGAAAGTCGGGAAACCAATCCCTGAAGTCTAAAAGGCAAGGCACTAATAGCATCTCCGGCATCCGCATTTTGATAATCCTGTTGATTATATAAAAGCAATCCTTTAACATCGTGCTTACCAAAACTGCGGTTATAATTGATGTTAGCCTGAATATAAATTCGGCGATTCCCGCTTGATTCCTTGCTGAAAGCCAGATCAGCTTTTCCAGTCACGAGCTGGCTCAATATCAAATTGCCATTTTCATCACGGCCTGTTGCATAATATTTATCGACCTGATCGCTAACGGCTAAATTTCTCCTTGTTTGGTTAATGAAATGGTAATTATAACCATCGAAAGCAAATTTACCTTGTATATTTAATCCTTTTACAAATCTGGATAGGTCGTGTTTCAAGGTGATATCGGACTGAATATTGTTTCTCCATTGGCTTTTGAAACCCGTTCCGGTCAATTGTGCATAAGGATTGATCAGGCTGCTTATCCCGCCGTACACGAAGCCATTCGGATCATTTGGATCATTTGGATCAGGATAGGTAGGTGAATAACCTATCGGTGTATTATTCTGAATGGCGGTCCAAATATCGCCGGTGCCTGTTCCCGGATAGTTTGCAGTGACCAATATACCACCTAAACCCAAACTGAGCTCCGTATCTTTATTGAGGTTCACGTCAATATTCGCACGGAAATTATAGCGTTTTAATTTGGCATTGGTATTATAGTCGTTCAAGTTGTCTCCCTTCCAGATGCCATCTTCCTGATAATATCCTGCCGAGACAAAGTATTTAGCCATCTCGCTACCGCCGGTAATGTTTAGATTGGCTCTTTGATTGGATGATTGATCTTTCATCATCATATCAAGCCAATCCACATTAGGGTATAAATATGGATCTTCGCCAGACCGGTATTTTTCAATAATTTCTGGCGTATAAGATGAAACAAAATTTGGATTGGTTGCCACCTGGGCTTCATTGTATAACTCCAACCAAGTGGGGCCGTCTACATATTGCTGTAAATCGGTTGGCCTATTCGTTCCACTTTCCATTTTGAAACTGATGCTCGGCTTTTGGCTCGCCCCCCTTCTGGTGGTAACTAAAATAACGCCATTCGCTCCTCTTATACCATAGACAGATGTTGCTGCCGCATCTTTTAGCACTGAAAATGTTTCTATCTCCTCCGGTTCTATATTTGCTATTGGCCGTTCCACGCCATCCACAAGCACCAAAGGTTGGGCACCTGCACCGAAGGTGCTGATTCCCCTGATCCAAAATTGGGCATCATCATATCCGGGTTCTCCGCTTCGCTGAACTGAAATGAGTCCGGAAACCTTCCCCGCAAGGGCATTGGTCAACGATCGTGGTGCTGCCTGTTTTACGTCACGTACATTGACAGTCGAAATGGACGCCACGACACTTTCCTTTTTTTGCGTTCCGTAGGCAACGACAGCCACCTCATCTAAACTTGCAACATCAGGCTCTAAGCTCACATTGATTCGCCTACGAGTGTCTACCGCAATTTCCTGAACTTTATACCCAATAAACTTGAACACTAAGGTTTCGTTACCATTGATAACCGTAATTTGATAGTTACCCTCTGCGTCAGATTGGGTTACCTGGGTACCACCTTTGATATAAACACTTACACCTGGAAGCGGATCACCACGCTCGTCGATAATTTTTCCCGACACCTGCATTTGCTGTGGGGATGCTTGTGAATCTTTTACACTTTGGTCTGTTAATGTATTTGTAGCAACCGAAGGAGCTTTTTTAATGATGACGGTGCCATCTTCAATGCGGTACTGCAACTGTTCCGGTTGTAAGCAAGCATCAAGCACCTCTGTTAGCGAAGCATTTTCGTAGTTGACAGATACGGGTTTAGCATTTTTTATTAATTGAAAATTATACAAGAAGTCATATCCCGTTTGCTTCCTCAATTGCTTTATAACGGTTAATAAAGAAGTGTTGGATGCTCGGATACTGACTTTTTGGGCGAAACTTTTTGCATTTACCTGCATGCAGGTAATGAAGAGTAGGATGAATGCAAGTTTCATGATAAGAAAAAGATTACAAAAAAGAGTTTGGCATTTCTTTAAAAAGAATGCAGTAAAAATTTTATACATTTGATTATGTAGGTTTAATAATCGTTTTGTTAGCTGAACAAAAAATAGAATTTTGACCTGCCATCAGCCTTGCTGATGAAGCGTTAGGGGCGTTGGAGCGCCTCTAACGTTTAAAGTCTTAATAGTTTAAAACTCCTTATCGTACAATAACCCTCCTTCCGTTAATCGTAAAATGGTAATTACTAATTTCTTGCAGATGACTCAATAATTCCGATAATTTTTTATCACGGGAGAAATTTCCGCCAAACCTAAATGATTTCGGTTGGCTTTCGTTAATTACCTCAACGTCATACCATCTAGAAATTTTTTTCATCACTTCTGCAATGTCTTCATCTTCGAAACTGAAAAAACCGGCTTTCCACGCTGTAACCGCATCGACATCAACCGAATTGATAGTTAATTTGGCACCCAAAGAAACGGCTACTTGTTGTCCTGGCTTTAACAGCGTCTGTTCATGCGCCGTTTTTACCTGCACACTTCCGTCTATGAGTGTAATATTGCTTTCAACGTCATCTGAATACGCACACACATTAAATGAGGTTCCCAATACGTTTACCGTATGATTGGAAGTGACCACACGGAAAGGTCGATGCTGATCTGTTTTGACGTCGAAGTAGGCTTCACCATCCAGTTCAACTTGTCTGGTTGTATCATTAAAAACTACTGGAAAACTTATCGATGAGGAAGCATTGAGCCAGACTGTCGATCCATCCGATAAAAGGACGCGGTATTTACCACCTCTTGGTGTAGAGACCCGATTTTTTGCGGAAGGGCTACTGGATGCTGAGGAATCTGCAGTATATACAATTGTACCATCATCCTTTTTCGTTACATGTATTCCAATAGCTGCCACTAATCGCCCGCTTTTAGCCTCATCTAACGGGATTGTCGTTCCGTTCTCCAGTGTGAGCAATGCGTGGTTACCTCCCGGAAAAATATCAGCTGGTTGGGATCCGGAGCGATATAAAGAAAGACCAAGATAACCGGAAAGCAGCAAAAATAGCACAACACTGGCAGCGAGTGGATAGCGGTATGACTTTAATTTACTTTTTTCTTTCACGGGCTTGCTATGTGCACCTAAGCGCGCGAATATACGCTGTCTTAGGGCGACCTCATCCTTTGCGAAATCACTTTCTACTATTATGGTTCTATCTTGATCTTGATTGTACCAATTAGCAAAAACGACCTCCTCTTCGGGGGTAATCGTACCGTTCATCCACTTTTCAGCAAGTTCTAAATAGCGCTTATCTATTTTTTGTTTCATGCAAGCCTAGTCTTTATTAGATATATCGGTTATGAATACAAAAACCCTATATCGAAAGAGACTTTTTTTAAATGAGACAAAATCCTTTAAAACAGAAAAAAAAATATAAAATGGCTGAGTTTATGCCGTAACACCTTAAGTGCTCGTGTAAGATGTGCCTCTACTGTCTTCTCTGAGATGCCCTGCTCTTTCGCAATTTGCTGATTTTTATAGCCTTGTTCTTTGCTCAGTTGGTAAACCAAACGACATTTCTCAGGTAAATCGTTCACGTATTGTTCGAGCCTAGCTCTTAATTCTTCGAAGTTCAACCATTTTTCGGTTCCGTGATCTAGTGGTGTACCGATCGATTGAATATAAGCTTGGTACTTTTGGCGGTGGTTGAGATGTGCTAGATAATCGATAATTTTATATTTCATTGATACAGCCATGTAGGCTCGCAGTGTGGTAGTGATACGTATACTGTGTCTACGTTGCCAAACATCGGCCAATAAATCTTGTGCTAGTTCTTCTGCTATTGCCTTGTTCTGAAGTTTATTCGCTGCTACAACAAATAATTTTTTCCAAAATCGATGGTATAGTTCCGTAAAAGCCTCCTCACTATTTCGTTGGATATGTTCAAGCAACTCTTCGTCCGTAAAACTTCTATATTTGGTTAGCATTGGTTCCATTCTTAAGTTTATGCTAAAAAAAACTAGGTAGCGTGTGGTTAAGTATACTACGCGGCGCTAATCTATACAAAAAGTTGAACAATATTAAATGACACGCGTGTTTATCTGTTTTTATTAGAGCAATATACACTCTTTTGCACCACCGGTTTCTATTTATATCATCGTAAAGTTTGATACCCTTTCTTTACATCTTCCACCACCAACACCCAGTCATTTCCGCTGCCCTCTGTTGGGGTAGTAAAAGTCATTTCGTTCAATCGCTTTAGAACGCCGATTTGTGTTGCCTCTCCCGTTTTAGGGTTAAACCACCAGGCCTTAATTAATTTGCTTTGCCTTCAAAAAGGTTATGTTCAGTTCAATCGTTTGCCCTATAAGCAAATAAACCATCGCATAATGATTATCATCGCCCCGGAATGCTTCCATATGTTCGGATCGCTCGTCTAAACCTCCAACAACAAGCGTCGAATCAGCATCAACAAGAGGTAACTCACCGTATGGATTAGGCTGACGTAAGCCGTCAAATTCGGCCAATACAACGGCTTGAATAACAGTAAAATCTTTAGCTGCGCGGTTGTCTAGATATTCTTTAATTTCGGGAAGTGTAAGGCGGTGAAAATAATTCCCAACCGGTGTCTCCTAACCAAAAAAAGGAGTGCCATTTTCAAATTGCAACCCATGGCCATCGGCAGTGACAACTAAACGCTTCTTTTCCATTTGCTGCCCAACCACATTACCAGGCCAAAATATAAAGACTTCAGCGAAGATCAGAACTCCAAAACTCTCTGATTTGGAATTGGTGCGCTTAATATTAAGCAATACCTCAAAATTGTTTACTGCTGAAGTAAATTATTTTCATTTATCCTGTAGCAATCAAGAAATTGGAGCCATTTAGCAATACAGTAAATTAGCCATGAAATAATTTGTTGGGCAAAATCTCAATCTTGAGCTTGGTTACGCTTTTGTATTTGGAAGGAAATAGTGCGCTTAAAATCACCTTATTTCATGAGCTTTTCAACAAAGTACTTTGAGCCCTTAAACAAAGCTTAACCGCAAAAACTAACCTACCTTTGTTGTATATTTAAAACAATAAAGCAATGGAAAAAATATGGTTTATAACCGGCAGCTCCCGTGGATTGGGACGCAGCCTCACCGAGGCGGTATTGGAAAATGGTGACAAAGTAATAGCAACAGCTCGTAACATCGGTCAACTCGATGATCTCGTTGATCAATATGCCGGCAATATCTTGGCCTTAGCCCTGGATGTAACAGATTATAAACAAATTGCTCAAGTCGTAGCTGACGCGGTAAAGCATTTCGGACGCATCGACGTGTTGGTAAACAACGCAGGCTTCGGCATCGTTGGAGCAGCGGAGGCCTATACCGATGAACAGGTGCGCAGCCAATTGGAAACCAATTTGTATGCCCCGATCGAAGTTACCCGCGTCGTTTTACCTTATATGCGGAAACAAGGTAGCGGAAGAGTATTGCAGATCAGCTCCATCGGTGGCCGCGTCGGCAATGCCGGCCTCACCATGTACCAAGCAGCAAAGTTTGGTTTGGGAGGTTTTACAGAAGCCTTGGCAAAAGAAGTAGCACCTCTCGGTATTTATGTAACGAGCGTGGAGCCCGGTGGATTCCGCACAGATTGGGCGGGTGCATCCATGACTTATGCACGGGAAATTGAAGGGTATGAACTTGTTAAGCAACGGACCGACTTATTTAAAAGCGAACAGTTTATTCCGGTAGGCGATCCGGCCAAGGCAGCAAAAGTCATGATAGCTTTAGCCGAACATCCAACTCCTCCGGTACATCTGGTATTGGGCAGCGAAGCGATCGGTATCTTGAAAAGTGCAAATGAGCAGCGAGAAGCAGAAATGAAAGCCTGGATGGAGCTGAGTTTATCTACCGACCACGACAGTTCCGGTAACTTTCTCGATACTCCTCAAGGCCAATTTTACACGAATGGGGTTAAAAGAAAAGCTTAATATTGTATATTTATACTGGCAAACGGAACTGAATATAAGCTTCGGTTCCTTTGCCTTTAATCAATAATTTATGGCTGAACAAATAGCGAATGCAACCTCCCCTATTGCCTACTCTTGCTACTTCACCCGCAACCGTGCGGGAGAACAGTTTGCGCCAGAGCATGTTTTTAGTTATCAGTTATCCGGCACCCTAACACTTCATACGGGCGATCGAACTTTTGTGTTTAATGAAGGTGATTTCCGATTTATTCGGCGAAATCAGTTGATGAAATTCACAAAACAACCTCCACTCAATGGCCCTTTTAAATCGATTTCCATTTATCTGGACCAAGCCACCTTACGGGATTTCAGCATGGAACAAGGTATCGAAACCAAAACTGGCATTAAACATGGAACTGGAACAATATTGCCCTTGAAAGAGGAATCCCTATACAAAAGTTTTATGGATTCTTTATTGCCTTATGCTCAAGGAGATCGAACCATCCCGTTAGCACTACAAACATTGAAGCAACGGGAAGCCATTATGATCTTATTGCAATCTAGGCCTGAATTCCAAGATATATTATTCGACTTCAGCGAGCCCGGCAAAATTGACCTGGAAGCGTTTATGCATAAAAATTTCCATTTTAATGTGCAACTCAAGCGTTTCGCTTACCTCACAGGACGTAGCTTAGCCACATTTAAACGCGATTTTGAACGTATTTTTCATACGTCGCCCAGCAAATGGCTACAGCAAAGACGATTGCAAGAGGCACATTACCTGATCAAGGAGCAAGGGAAGGCACCTTCTGACGTTTACCTGGAAATTGGTTTTGAAGACCTCTCCCATTTTTCCTTTGCCTTCAAAAAACAGTATGGGATGCCGCCGTCCAAGCTATTGGGCTAAACTAACTCGATTGGATTTTTCATTTATCTCAAATCCACTGATTTGCTCCTATAGAACAGCGCATAACCATTTTATATGCCCGGAATGCTATAGTTTTTTTCGGCATCATCCATAACCAGCACCCAATCATTACCCTTACCTTGGGTAGGTGAAGTGAAGGACACCTTATCTGACCGCTTCATAAGACCTATGAGTTGCACTTTCCCGCTTTTAGGATCGAACCACCAGGTTCTGATCTGTTTCGCTTTCATAAAGGCAGTTTTCAATTCAATGGTTCGCCCAACGGGAAGATAAACCATCGCATAGTGATCGTCATCGCCTCGAAACGCTTCCATATGTTCGGCTCCCTTACCTAGTCCACCAACTACGAGTGTTGAGTCAGGCTCCCTGTTCAAGAATGGTCGGGATATGATCAGTCTACGTAGATACCCTACCTGAAAGGCACCCGGCCTATCTAGCGCATTAACCCACCCTCGGTCGGCAAAATTGATTACTTCCTCACGGGCGCTCATAAATTGCCAAATTGCGTGATGGCCATAAGTAACCCCACAGGCACCAGCAAAAACGGAACGATAGCATTGCTTTCGCACATCATAATCGCGAAAATAACCATTATCGGGATTCCATTTAGGCCAAGGATTTACGGGATGGTCTTCATAATTAGGCTCTGCATCCAGGGTTGGTTTTACAGGGGTAAGGTTTCGATCATGCCTCACCGTTTCCCAATTGGGCACATCGTGCCCGTCGCCATGACCGGATTGGAACATATGCATATCCAACCAATCTTCCTGTTGAAGCCAGTGCGACGTAGAGATATTACCGCCTGAAGGATGGTAGGCAATCAAACATTTTCCATTAGTAGCTTCACGGAGTCCTTTAGCTAGCTGTCGCCATACGGGCCGATAGTCTTTTCCGTCAACCACAGGAGGTCGGTCTCCTCCTAAAATCCAGACGATATTGGTTTCATCCCGATAGCGCTTACCCAACCATTGGCCGTAAGCATAAGCATTGACGCTGTCAAAAACTACTGGACCGGTTCCCCAAGCCTTCGTCACCTTGTCGCCCCACGTTGGGAGTAATGCCATAATAAGATTTTGTTCTGCCGCCATCTGTATAGTGTGGTCTATCACTTTAAAATAAGCTTCGTTGGGTTGCAAGGGATCATCATGGATAAGAGGCAGTTCGCCAGATGGATTGGGCCGATGTAAGCCATCAAACTCGGCCAGCACGACCGCTTGAATCACAGTAAACCCTTTTGCCGCACGGTTATCCAGGTATTCTTTTATTTCCGGCAATGTAAGCCGATGGAATAATTCCCAACCGGTATCCCCCAGCCAGAAAAAAGGGGCGCCATTTTCAAATTGCAGTCCGTGGCCATTGGCAGTGACAATTAAACGCTCTTTTTCCAGCTGTTGCCCAACCGCGTGATGCAGGACAAAGCAAATACCCAGACAAACAACCAGTCTCTTCATCCGTAGTAGTCTTAAAGGATTTATGATCATAATCGGTTCATTAAAAACAGCTATGCATTTTACGAAATATTATAGCGAAAATGAAATACTACTATCGGATAATTACCCAAAGGGGTTAAACATAGTTCAAGCGAGAAATGAACCTTATGGTTGCAACTACTCATCGGCTATATTCTTCCAGCTAATAATGGTATAGTTTGATCGTTTTTCGTTATCATCTCCACCATAAATCAATGTTTTTGTAACTGATGCCGGAGATGAAATTTCTTCAAATCGATCCATGTTTTTAAATAAAGAAGGCGTGATCGTTTTTGTTGCCTTTATTTCAAATATGTCAAAACCATCCGATTTCTCTGTCAATAAATCTACTTCTAGACCATTGCTATCCTGCCAAAAATGAACATCTTCATGCAAATACAAGTGATGGTTCCGCTTTTGGAATTCAGACAATATCAAATTTTCAAATACATTACCTTTTAATCGATTTTCTCCAACCGCTTCCGTTGTTCTTATTCCCAACAAATAACAGAGTAAACCCGTATCATAGAAATAAAGTTTTGGCGACTTGACTAATCGCTTATTAAAATTTTGATAATAAGGCTGTATCAAAAACACAATATAACTACTTTCTAATATGGAGAGCCATGCCTTTGCCGTATTCGGTGAAATATCACATTCATTGGCCAATGAACTTATGTTCAATAATTGACCTGCCCTTCCTGCACAAAGTCGAAGAAAAGTACGAAAAGTTTTCATATCCTTAACTCGAAGTAAAGCAGTTACGTCTTTCTCTATATAGGTTTGAACATAATTGGAATAAAATACAAATGGATCTATATGACGATCATAAATAGCTGGGTACCCTCCAGTTATCGACGCAGACAAGTAACTATTTTTTAGTAATTTACAAGCTTTTAATTCCGAAAAATCCAATGGTAGTAGTTTGAATAAAGCCACTCTTCCTGCCAGCGTTTGTGTTATGCTGTTCAATAATTGGAAGTTTTGCGAACCTGATAATATATATTGTCCCATCATCCGACTTTCATCCACCCTTCCCTGTATATAGGAAAACAATTCCGGAACCCGCTGCACTTCATCCAAAATAACTTTTTTGTCGTACTTATCTAGAAAACCTACAGGATCCGCCTCAGCAAATGCACGAACATTTGGGGATTCGAGTGTCACATATTGGTAATCACTGAAAAGTTCCCTAAGTAAAGTCGTCTTACCAGACTGCCTAGGCCCTGTTACAGCCAGTACAGGAAATTTGCTTCGTTGCGACTCAATAATACGCGTTATTCTTCTTTCTATATACATTTTATTTTGCTCTCTTATTACATAAATTGCAAATTTACATAGATTATATTGCAAATATACATAGATTATATTGCACATTTACATAGATTATATTGCACATTTACATAAATTCTATTGCATATCTACATAAATTTCATAATAATTCTTTACCTTATATTAACCGAAATCAATTATAACGCTTGTATCTTTGCTTAGTAGCTTTTTTAATTTTTACCATCCCTACGTGGGGCAAGCTTTTTAATTTTGAATTTTGAATTTTTACTTTCATCATGAAAATCGCATTAATTGGTGCCACGGGATTTGTTGGCACAACAGTCTTAAACGAATTATTATCTAGGAGTGAAGAAGTTACAGCCCTTGTACGAAATCCTGCTAAATTAACTGCTAACAGTGAAAAACTGCATGTTGTAAAGACAGATGTTACGCATATTGATGAATTAGCCGCAGCAGTAGCAGGATATGACCTGGTAATCAGTGCCTATAACGCAGGATGGGCAGATCCAACACTTTATCAGGATTTCATTAACGGTTCGGAAGCTATCCAGGCAGGTGTAAAAAAAGCTGGTGTAAAACGACTATTGGTGGTTGGCGGAGCAGGCAGTTTATATACCGCAGATGGCAGACAATTGGTAGATACGCCCGAATTTCCAGACGACTGGAAGACTGGCGCTAAAGCAGCACGCGATTACTTGAATATATTAAAGGAGGAAAAAGAATTAGATTGGACCTTTGTGAGTCCTGCACCTGAAATGCATCAGGGATTGCCTCGCGAACGTAAAGGAACTTATCGTACCGGAACAGACTATCCGGTAGCCGACGAAAGTGGTAGAGCGTGGATTACGGTTGATGATCTCGCTGTGGCTATCGTTGATGAAGCCTTACATCCAAAACATAGCAGGCAGCGGTTTACTGTAGGATATTAGCAGCCTATTAGCCCAACAGCCATCGGATATCGGCTATTGTGCGTGCCTTTTTTTATTCCATGAAGACACGCACAATTCCCAACCGGCAACTCAAATGAACCAACAATCCGCCAGTGGGCGGACAAGCTCACAACGAACAACCAACAACTATTTACCCCTCTTCATATAAGCGCATCGCATTAAAGCCTGCCTGCTGTAAGCTGTTAATAATTTCCATTGCGCATAAACCTATTCCTTCTACTATCAATAAATTATAAATGGAATCAAAATCTACAGTCCATTTTTTTAAACCATGAATACTTTTTAAAAGCGGAGCTACCTTCATTAAAGTTGAAGGTGTATCAAGGCTTGTTTTAAATTTTAACGTTTCCATAAGCTTTAATTTTTTATGTTTCAACTGTTTACTTTACTATTAGCGATCTCTCCCCGCCTACCGGCAAGCAGGCACTTTGGTCGAAGCGATGATTAATGCGGAAAGCTTAATTACCGCTCGTGCTACTGCTACCCTACATTAGCTAATTGGCTAACCATCCCATTGGCTAATCAACTACTATCGCCACTACCTACTCAACGAATCAACTACTATACTACTTAACTATTCCACAATTCAACTATTCGACTACTCAACCACTTAAGCCGGTTTCATAATTAAAACCGAAGGTGTATCTGCTAGCCATACACTTCGGGTCTCTATCGCCTTTTTCCAGCTGTTATGGCTGATAACCATCAAGTCCTGTTTCACCAAAGATTCCATTTTCATTTTGTCACTATGCGTCCAGACAATCTGTTCGGGCGCAACTTGCTGGATGGCGCGTATGGCTTCTTTAAACTCCATATCATATTTAATAACCCCCATTACATCTAATAAGGTGATCTTAACCTGTCCGTTATGTATAAGCTTTTGTATATAAATCAATAAAAAACTATCACTTAGTGAAAAAACAGGGACTATTACCTGTTTTATTTCTCCGAGGTTTTTATCGATCAGGATGCCAGTAGGAATCTTTGTTGACTTCAGAATCTGCTTTGTACGTTCATCAAAAATGCCCACGGTGAACAGGTTTTCTTTGCCGGTAAGACTATCGTACAATCGTTCGGGGTTGATAACACGTGTGGTAAACCCTAAAATTTTCCCTAAAAACGTACCTTCAAAAACCGACTGGCCGATACCGATCAACAGTAAATCGAAGTTCCCTTCATTGGCCATTTCTACAATCTCATCGTCAATCCCTTGCGAAGGCTTAAATAAGGAAATCACCGGCTGATTCAACTTATTCGCCTCTTCTTTAATAGGGGCAAAGCTTTCATTTTCATACTCCATTGCATTAAAATGATTCAGCTCATTACCGGGAGATAAGTGCAAAGCGGTAATGGTGGCAGACTCCCGTGATTTGCGAATCAAGGAATGGGCCAGCCTCACCAATAGCTTGCCTGTAGGTGGATTACCAAAGGATATTAAGATATTATATTTATCTTTCATGCTTAGTCCAACAGCGGACTCTTCTTCATCTTTAAAAAATCTATTAATAAGGTCTAAAGCCGGCCCGGTCATAAAAGTTGTTACCAAAGCCATTAGTACCAACATGGCAAATATCGGTGGACTAAGTACTCCCAAGTCATATCCAATATTCAAGGCTACGAGTTCCATAAGCCCCCTCGTATTCATCAAGGCCCCTATGGTTAAACTGCTATGCCAATTTTGACCTACAAAACGTGCTGCAACGGCACTACCCACAAATTTGCCAACCACTGCTACTAAAATAACCAATCCGCAAAGCTGCCATAAACCCGGCTCATTAAGTAGTCCGATCTGCGTTCTGAGCCCTGTAAAAACAAAAAACAAGGGTAACAAAAACACTAAGGCTATATCTTCTACTTTATCAATAAAAATATTCCTGAAATTCACGTTAACCGGCATAATTACACCTGCCATAAAAGCTCCAAAAAGTGCATGAATTCCGATAACTTCTGTACACCAGGCAGATAATAGCAAGGTGACAAAGAACACACCTACTATTGGTTTACTTAGCGCTTCTTTATTGGAATAAATATCCCCCATACGTTTTAGAAAAGGGCGAATTACCTTTAACATCAAGAATACATAGCCGATGGCAAGCATTATCGTATATCCGGCACTCAATAAGGAGCCTGCTTTTACCACTGCAATTACGGCAGCCAGTATACACCAGGCAGTAATATCATCTGCCGCAGCACAGGTGATGACAACCGAACCCAGTTTAGTTCTAGTAAGGCCCCGCTCCTGTACAATCCGAGCCAGTACGGGAAAGGCCGTTATACTCATAGATATACCGATGAAAAGTGCATAGGAGATGAAACTAACGTGATCAGGTGCCGATTGTTGATAAATGAAATACGCCAGCAGCACACCTAAAGCAAAAGGAAAAATAATACTGGCATGACTAATCACGACCGCTTCATGGGCTTTGTTTCGCAAAACTTTTAAATCAAGCTCCATACCTACCACAAACATGAAGAGTATCAATCCGACTTGGCTCATCACATTTAAATTACCAAGAGAGGAAGCCGGAAACAGGAAAGCCGAAAAATCAGGAAAATATGTACCGACAAGCGAAGGGCCTAAAACGATACCGGCAATAATTTCTCCCACGACGGAAGGCTGGCCAATTTTCTTGCAGACAAATCCGAAGGCACGTGCCACCAATATAATCGCAATAATCTGCAAAAGGAGAATGGCAAATGGATAACTTACGTTATCCAGCATGGATTTCAGAAAATGACTCCAGCTTGAAGTTACCGAATCTGGACCATCCACAGCAAGTCTTCCTATTTGAAAAGCTTCTCCTCTAGCAATAATTAAGTAAATAAAAGCAGAAAGCCCTCCGATAACGGCAATATAAAATAATAAATTCTTGATTCCCTTCATAGCAAATTGCGCCATTTAGCGCTCCATATCGCTAAAATAAGACACATTGCTTTTTTTTAAAAAGTGCAAAGCGAATATTGTAACCAACGGGATGAATTTTGTAATAAAATCAGCTACAGCGCAAAATCTTCCAGAAATGTTTTTCGATAATGTTCGTTTAATGCAAAGCGTAGATTTTTGCGATTTGCATCTAAAAGGATTGTTGTGATGGTATCAGCGGTATAGGCGGATATGATATTTTTTGCCAATATTGTTTGTCTGCTAACCCTAATAAATGTTCTTTTCGGTAATAACTTCATCAACTCATCGAAGGAAATATTTTTGAGTATGATCTCTTTATCATTTCGGAGTACGGCTCTTTTATCGCGTTTATCTGTGTCAGCAACCGTAATATAACTTACTTCATTAAAGTAAAGAAAGGTTTTACCTTGATTCGTATTTATCTGTATAAATTGGTCCGCATCTTCGTTTTGTGCTACCTGTAACCTCGCCTTTTGTAATGCCTTTTCTAGGCGGTCTTGCTGAATGGGTTTTCTGATATAATCTACAGCTTCAAGATCAAAAGCCTCCGCAGCGTATTCCTTATAAGCTGTAGAAAAAATTACCAATTTCCCTTGCAGTAGTTTAGCCACCTCTAAGCCGTTGATCCCCGGCATTTCGATATCGAGGATACAAACATCGAATGCAATATCGGCCGCTTCTTTTAGAAATTTCTTTGGATCTGTATAGGCTTTCACCACCTCCACATAGGTTATTTGTTCGCATAGGCGTCTTAGGTAGGCAAGTCCGGGCAACTCATCATCTATCAATATACATTTAACCATAACGCTCACGTAATTTTATCTCTAAGTGAGTAGTATATATGCCATTACCAACAGACTCATTATATTTAAAGTCCTTTCCATAAATAGCCTCTAATCTTTTGTTAAATGTGGGATTCCCTAGACCACCTCCTCTTACCTTATCTAGATTCCCTTCATCGTCGATGCTATTTGACACAGAAAGCTGGAACCAATCATCTACTAAATCAAATACGATGGATATAAAAGCATCCTCGCGTTGTAAGTTAGCGTGTTTAAACGCGTTTTCTATCGGATTGATCGTAATTAGTGGTGCTATCCACCCACCCTCATACCAATCATTATCCACAGCTACCTTATTTTTAATATGCAAATTAAATAAGGGGCTTGTTTTTAAGCGATTAATTTCGATCAAACTTTTGGCGAAATCCACTTCTTCTCTCAATTTCACATACTGTGTACTGGATTCGTACAAAATGTAATCAAGTACGTTAGACAATTTGTCTAATGCATAATAACTCTGGTACGCATGAGACTGTATGGCGTTGAGGGCATTTTTAAAGAGATGCGGATTGAGTTTGTATCTTAATACCTCATCGTCTACAATAGCTGTTTTCCTTTCTAACTCCAGGTAATTATGTTTTAATGAACCGTTTTCTTGTTTGAGGAAACGCAACTTACGAAGTAACCCTATCAGGAGGATGAAGAACACTATACTTATTACAATAAAGGTAACAAGTATGGGCCATATAGCTGTTTGATTGAACAATTTTTATCTTTTTATGCACAAACATATATAAACTGGGCTTATTATGCAATTTTGTTCGGAGACTAAAAGGCCAAAACTATGGGCTATTATAAAAATGAAAGGTCTCCAATCGGGGAGACTGAAGACCTTTACTAACCAATTATAAACCTAAATTATGATGACACAAAGATAAGCACCGAAAGCATTCCCTCCAAAATATTTCAACTATTTTAACATATTTTAACATTGCTAAAACGAATTATCTTGATATACTCGTACATAATCATATATCACACTGTCGGGATAAGTCCCTTGTGTAGGATTTCCGCCAAAGCCGGTAAGTTCAGTACTTAAGATAATATATTCTGGAATTTTAGATAATGCCTCAGTAGTTCGCCAAGTTTCCTTGCCATCCACGTAGAATATATATTCCTTATCTGTCCACAATAGACCAAAAGTGTGAAAGTCTTGTTCGATGTTATCAACAAATGCCTTTGTTCCGGCTTGTTTATGCGCAGCGCCGTATCCATTCCAGTGAATATTGTGATGCACCTGATTAGAGGTCATTTTATGGTATTCGAATATATCAATCTCTGCACCATTATCAGCCGGATTATCATTCTCATTGCCCATGGTGTTAGTCTGCAACCAAAATGCTACATGGGGACCTATGGTTTTATTCATTCTTGCACGGCATTCGTAATAACCATATTTAGCTTGAAATAGGCCATCTGTACAAACCTGGCCAACGTAATATTTACCTTCTTTATCCTTTTCAACGGTTATTACCAAGTTACCTTTGCCATCTAGTGAAATCGTTCTACTGGAAACCGTTGCATATTGCCTCACCGTACCTTCAGCTCGGTATTTCCATTTCTTCGTATCCAAAACCGAACCATCAAATTCGTCCTGCCAGATCAATTTATAATCTTTTAGGATTTCTGCCAATGTTTTTTCTGGCTTTCCCTCACCTTTATCCACCTGTTCATCAGGTTTTTCCTCGGGTTTCGCAATTACACTTTTCTCACCGCAAGCCAAAGCGACTATCAATAGCAATATCCAAAAAGCACCTATTCTTAATTTTTTCATCTGCATATAATTTGTATTTTAAATTTGATGAAGCCAACATAAGCTACCGTGTATAAACAATAGTTTATGCTGGTTTCATCATCATAACTAGTTTATTTACTTTACCGTCACTGAAAATTCCTTTGCCTTTTCATCAGCATCTGTTTTACCATTCTTTGAAACCACTACAACTGTGTAATTTCCGGGTGTATCATATACGAACTTATAGTTCTTTAACATTAACTGATACTTGGATTTAATAACTTCGCCCTGATCGGGATTAACTTTATTGATATTAAAAGGTTTGGAGATTATCCAATCTTCATTCTCACCAGCCGTGGCATCACCTCCAACCATTTGGATTTGCGTGCTCGATTGGGTCCACTGCTTATCGGAATTTTTAAAATCAACCGCCTTCCACCCCGCATTAGCTATCGTAGCCAAATCGCTAACCACGCCATTAGACGTTTCAGATTGTAGAAAGAAATTTTTAATTGTCCACGTTCTTTGGGTTGCACCTGCCGAACCAGTAAATTTAAAGGCTATAAACACTGGTTTACTCGCATCTAACCGGTCGGTAATATCAACAGTGCCCGAAGGCGTGTTATCCGTACCTGTTGAAAGTTGTGCTCTATCCGTAATATCTATCCACGTAGCACTATTAATACCAGCTTCATTATAATTAACCCCATCAAAATCATTAGAAACCAGCAGTTTTAAGGTATTTTCTTGGGTACCCCATTGCCGGTATGAAGTGAATGAAAGATATATCTTTATATCTTCTGCTTCTGTTCGGTTCCTATAGGCATATACATGCCCCTCTTTGCCGGAATAAAATATAATGCTATCTGCTATCCCCGTAAAGTTAAGCGTTAGCGGTTCCCCTTTATTTGTTGTTGTCTTATCAATTGATACGTCTAGGGGTCCAGACGGATTATAATATACTGCCTTTTCTTCTTTTGTGCATGCGACGAGGCATAAGCAGAGCCAAAGAAGACCCTGTTTTATATACAGCGGTTTTATTATTGACATATTCATCATCATGTTTGTTTACGACCCTCAATAGCCTGGATTTTGTATTAATTTTTTGCTGATCTGGATTTCATTTAAAGGAATAGGATATAGATACATAGCACGTGTAAAGACTCTTTTTTCTATACTTGTACGTGTATAAAAGCCATCAAGTGTCGGTGCATTCATATTCATTCCATAAATCGAACCACCTTGCCCACCTGCATCAACTTCTTTATCCGCAATCATCCAACGACGTACATCAAAATAGCGTTGGCCTTCGGTAGCTAGTTCTACGCGCATTTCTCTACGGATAGCTTGTCGTTGTGCCTCCTGATTACCGGCTATTTCGGGCGCTACGTCTATAAGTTTCGGGATTCCTGCACGTTCACGTATTTTGTCGACATATTCCATAATTTTAGGATCACCTGGATTTACTTCATTTAGCGCTTCTGCATATAGCAAATAGAACTCGGCCAGCCTAAATATAATAGCGGGCCTATATTCACTTTTGGGGTTACTTCCTTCATTATATACCCGCTTGCTTAACCGCTTATATAAAATATATCCCGTTCTCGCATAATCTGTAGATCCGGTGTTGTCACTATTTCCTCCTTTGTTAAACCAGATTTGTTCGTTTCCTACATGCCATCTGCGGCCATTATAAAATACCGTTTGATAAAACCTTGGTTCTCTGTTTACATACATCATCCGTGTTCCCACTTCGGTACGACCCGTTGGATCGTCATTTGCTGCGGAATAACCATCTTCCCGATATAAGTTAGACTGATGGATATCCAATCCGTCAGTCATATAGAAATCATCTACCAATGATTGTGTAACCGCGATGTAGCCCGTAGTGCTTGTACCTCCACGGGCACCACGTGGTACTGACCAGCCGTCTACTCCAGCCTGTGGTACCGAACCCCAATTAACATCTGAACGGGCAAAAATCGTTTCATTATTATAGGTCATAAACAACTCATATAAACTTTTATCGGGATCATACACCCCGTTAGTATAAGCTTTGTATAATTCATAGTGACCTGCATTAGCATAGTCAATAAATTCTTGAAGCGCGGTTAATGCTCTTTGCCACTTATCAGCGTTATATGCAGGGAATAAGTTTTTACCATTCGGATTGGTTAAGCCCAATGCTTCTTGATAACCACCATTAAATAATGGACTCGCGGCATATACCAATAACCGGGCTCTTAATGCCAAAGCTGTACCTTTTGTAGGTAAAGCCAATTGCTGCTGATTGTTTAAATCAGCATCTTTTAATCTACCTGCTACAAACGTTAATTCATCATAAATAAATTGCACAACTTCATCAACCGAATTGCGTTCGTAATCCAATTCAGGGCTTCCCGGATCAGCCACTTCAGTCATGATAGGAACAGGCCCGTACAATTCAAACAACAGATAATGGTAATAGGCGCGCAGAAAACGGGCTTGTATTTTAAGCTCTTCCACCTCTTCGGCGCTAATAAAATCGGCATTTCCTGATCGCGGAATTTCTACCGCTTTTTCTAAGAAAATATTTGCCTGTCTTATCAATTGATAAAGAGACCACCTACCGTAAGCGGTGGAGGCGGCATTGTACGCAACAATATTAATATCACTTCCTCCCTGCGCGCGCTCTACCTCATCACTTAGCTGCGGCCAGGGCAAGTTTAAGCCTGTAAGATCGCGGGCGTAATCTCCGGTATTGGGTATACCGGTATATATATTGCGGTGCCACCTTCTCACATCATTTGGATTAGAAAAAATCTTTTCCATATCCATTTCTTCTGCCAATTCATGCGAAACATCTAAATATTTTTTGCATGAACTGGTTAAACTTATAAGGGTTATGATAACCAAAAATTTGCTAATAATCTTCATAATTGAAAATTTAAAAGGTTAATTCCAAACCGAGTGTCCAGATACCTGGCAAAGGGTACTTAGTTCCGCCAGCACTATTGCCTAGCTCCGGGTCATAGACTTTTACTTTATCCCATAAGGCAACATTTTGCCCCATAACATATAAGCGAGCAGCCTTCATATGTATTTTTTGCAGAAGCTGAGCGGTAAAGTTGTAACCTAACTCTACATTCTTAAGCCGGAGAAAGGAGGCGTCACGGATCCACCACGTACTGAATGTATTGGTATTCGTCATATTAGTAACACGTAAACGTGGGAAAAACACGTCTTGTGACGGGTTTGATGCCGTCCACCTGCTGTCTACTATCTCCTGTCTAACATTACTTTCTAATACTCCCCAATGAAAAGGCATGAAAGCATTTGCCTGATTGTTAAGATTTGTAGAGGTGTTACCAGCTCCTTGAAAAAATACGCTCGCATAGAATCCTTTATACCCTACATTTAAACCAAAACCATAAATTATTTCGGGCACGGTTGGATTACCAACATCATTTGCTTTATCAAAATTATCGATTACACCATCATTATTGAGATCTACATATTTAATATCTCCCGGCATAGGATCTTGCAGCATAGATGGTTGGGCTATCCCGTCTTTTAGGGTATAAATCACATTGCCTGCACCATCAGAACCAATAGTAAAATCGTCATCCGTAAACAAGCGATCTGCGATGAGCATCCCGTTCAAGGCATTTAACCTTGTTCCCGTAATGTCCATCCAGGGATAGAGCTGAGGGATTTCATCGTACTGAATAATTTTATTACGTGCAAAAGTAAAATTTCCGCGCATTGCTAATGAAACTTCTCCTATTTGATGATTAAAGGTAATACTACCATCTAAACCTTTGTTTGTTACCTCTCCATAGTTTTGCCAAGGCGCCTGTCTAAATCCAGCAACGGCAGATAGTGTTCTTCGCTGTAGTAAGATATCGGTTCTATGGTTATTGAAATAATCTGCCTGAATACTAATACGATTGTCCCAGAAAGACGCATCTAAACCAAAATTTCGCTTCATTTCTATTTCCCAGGAAAGAAAAGGGGATGCAAAGCGTCCTTCAATTAAACCTCCTAAACTATTCAACGCCCCTGAAGTTCCTATTCCCCAACTGTAACCTGTTGTAGAACTAAAAGTAGGCCGGTACATAAAGCGTACACCCTCTCCGGTATTATCGTTACCGGTTCTGCCTATAGAAGCCCTAAGTTTGAAGCTGTTTACCCCTGTCTTTAAATTCTCTGGGAAGAAAGATTCATTGGTAAGATTCCATGCTAAACCGATTGCCGGGAAAAAACCATAACGATAACCATCGGCAAAGTTTTCGCTTCCAGCTATACCAAAATTGGCCTCCATGGAATAACGGTTATCATAAGTATAAGTAGCTCGGCCAATATAAGCCTGTTTCCGGTAAGCCAAGGCATCATTATGTAATTGTTTTTCTTTTTGGTACACCAAAAACATGGCACCTATAGCATGCTTTTCAAAAGTACGGCTATAATCAACCGCAGCTTCCATATAAATATTCTTGTTACCTTCATTCGATTCGCTTGGTTCTCCAAATGGTGTTTCATTTGTAACTTGGTTAAAGATCAGCTGGCCATCTTCATCCCGACCAGTTGCGTAAAAGGTTGCAGGTACTTTGGTACGGCTCATATAGTATATATTATTGGCGTCGTAACTTATTGCCCCCCGTATTCTTAGTCCTTGTGTTAAAATATCCAGCTTTTGTTCCAAGTCAATACGCGACTGAATCCCTGTACGCCACTCTTTGTTATAGCCGTATTCCATTAACTGATTATAGGGGTTAACTTTGTTGTTATCCTGTGAAGGGTGTGCGGCTAAGGTTCCATCTGAATAAATTGGTGGAATAAGGTGTGGAGGTATTCTCGAAAATCGTTCAAAAATATTTGCAGATCCTTTAGATGGATAATTCGTCTGTAAATATTGCCCACTTAAATCTACACGGATTAAGGTAGTTTTTGTTACATCTATATCAATATTACTACGAAGATTATACCGCCTTAGACCTGCGTTATTGTTGTATTCATTATTTACCTTATACAAACCGCTTTCTTGGAAATACGCTCCGGAAACAAAGAAACGCATCCTGTCTCCCCCACCTCTAAAATTGAGGGTATGGCGTGTGTTATTGGTTTGATCGCGCATCAAAATATCCCACCAATTGCTATTGGGATATAAATCGGGATCTTCGCCCGACGCATATTTGTCGAGCACTTCATCACTATAAGCTGGAGGTTTTCCTTCATTGTATAAAGCCTCATTATAGAGCGATAGATAGTCGACAGAACTTGCGAATTGCGGCACCCGGGTCGGCGATAAAACACTATATTCTCCACGGTAAGCAATATTTGTTTTTTGTACCCTACCCCGTTTTGAGGTGATGAGCACTACACCATTTGCTCCTTCGGCACCATAAATTGCAGTTGCTGCCGCATCCTTAAGCAGGGTAAAGGTTTCTATTTCATCGGGCTCGATATCATTCATATTCCGGGGTACACCATCTACTAGAACCAATGGGCTGGTTCCGCCGGCGAAAGAACTAGAACCTCTAATCCAAAATTCAGCATTATCATATCCTGGCTCACCAGAGCGTTGTACAGCAATTAATCCCGGGATTTGTCCTGCCAGATTATTACTTAAACTTCTAGTAGGCATACGGAGCTGTTCGCCTTTTATAGTAGCAACAGAACTCACCATGCTTTCCTTCTTTTGCTGTCCGAAACCGACTACGACAACTTCATCTAATTCTGATTTATCTTCCTGAAGCGTTACGTCTATGTTCTTCTTACCGCTAAGGGGAATTTCCAGCGTCTTATAGCCTACCAAACGAAAAACGAGCGTTGCATTAGCGGGAACCACCAGTACATAGCGGCCATTCACATCGGTTGCAGTAGCCGTTGTTGGTTTTCCTTTAACCATTACTGATACGCTTGGCAATACATCAACAGAATCTTTTACCAAACCAGTAATCTCGACATTTTCTTGCTTTTTCGTACTGCTATTCCTTGGAACAACAGCAATAATACCGTTTGCCATTTTATAGTCCAGATCGGTATCTTTCAATATGTTTTGCAACACTTGGTTCAAATCAGCATTCTTAAGATTGATGCTGATAGGGGGAACACGCTGTACGAGCTCATCGTTAAAAAGGAATTGCACATCTGTTTGACGCTGCACCTCACGGAGCACCTTTCTCAAGGGCATATTTTTTACCTGAATCGTAACTTGTTGTGCTTTACTTGCAGCCAGTGCGCCAAAACATATACACAGCACCATGAGTATCGTTAATTTCATTATTCGAGCTGCTTTTGTTAGGTTGACAGAATACGATTTCAAAAAAAATCCATGATCATGAAAAAAATATTTCATAATTTCGAAAAATTAGGTTTTAATTAATATTACACTATTAGTTTTTTGGCCTGATAATCCCGGAAGTGTTTGCCCACTTTCGGGATTCTTTCTTTTTGTGCCTGGCTGTTAAGGTATTTTTTGTTTCATTTTTAGATTATTTAAAAGTTAAACATGAATTGACTACTACTTCTTCTGCCAAACAATAAGTCGCTTTCCATCTAACTGAAAGGAAAGGTTGCCACTATCGTTTAGGCTATTCAATACTACTGAAAGCTTATTATTCCGTTTTATACTGCCCGAATAATGCGTATTAGATACATTAGTTTTATAAATCAATTCCAGGCCATACCACCTACTTAATTGTTCCAGCACGTCTTTGGCATTGTCGCCGTCAAAATAAAAATATCCTTTCGTCCAAGCTTGGGCTTTATCAAGATCTGCCACTTGGACGGCAAAGCTTTTGGCATGCCATGACGCTTCTTCTCCCGGCTTTAAAACAACCGAATTAGAGGAACTTTTTACCCGTACGGCACCATCTACCAAGGTGGTTATCAGCCGTTCATTATAGGTGCTAATATTAAATGTTGTGCCTAAAACCTCTACCGTCTTATCTCCAAGCGCTACTTTAAACGGTTGAGTGTGATTTTGGGCTATCTCAAAATACGCTTCTCCTATCAAAGAAACCTTACGTTCCTGCCGTGTAAATTGAATCGGAAAAATTAATTTTGAAGAGGCATTTAACATAACTCTGGAGCCGTCTGGCAACACCACACTATAGGTTCCCCCCTCTGGAACTTCAATGGTATTTACGAGTGCTTCTTTAGCATCTTGCCCCATAGGATAAACCAGTTCTGTTGCAGAGGCATCTAATGTGGTTCCGTCTTCTTCTTTACAGGCCATTTTTTCTTTTCCCAACAGGAGCTGCTTTCCATTGGATAAAGTAAGTATGGCCTTATTTTTTCCGGGCAGTACATCATTGGCATATCTTCCGGTAACATCTACCACAATGCTTGCATCGCGTTCAGGTAACAAGAAAAACACACTTACGCCCAACAACAATGCTATAGCGGCAGCATAAGCAAACCACGTTAATTTCCGGCTTTTTTGCTTTGCTCTTTGCTTTTTAAGGGCCAACCATGCAGCATCGACATCTAAACGATTCATTCTGTTCAACCGCTGAGAGCTTTCTGCCGTATTTTTATACCTTGCCAAGATTTGCCTTTTATTTTCATCTTGAGCTAAGACCTCCAATAGATACTGCTCTTCCTGGGCGGAAAGATCATTTCTTAAATACCTTTCTATCAATGCAGCTATATCAAATACGTACTTATCCATGGAACAGGCTCATCTTTATATATACTAAACTTGAGCAGGGAAAAAGGATGTAAAGATTTTTATTTTTTTTGAAAAAAAATTTCAGCTGTATATCTATGGTGAAGTTCATCGCTACGCAAGCATGGCTAATTTGGCGTCAAGCTATAACCAACTATTGATTCAGTAAAAAAAATGTAAAGAGAACGGTGAATGTTTGCGGATCCAATTGTTGTTTAAGTAAGGTGGCGGCTCTCTTCTTCTGGCTTTTTACAGTATGGATGCTAATATTCAATTTTTCGGCAATTTCTGGATTCTTTAATCCTTCCAAATAACCCATTTTAAAAATCAGTGCACATCCTTCGGGCAAGGAGTTTAATGCCTGATGAATTTTACCTATGATTTCAGCATGGATAATATTGTCCAGCACCTTAGCTTCCTCCACCTGTACGGGTGGATATTTTTCGTGGTGTGCTTCTACGATTTTTTTATGTCTCAACTTATTCAAACATCCAAATTTCACGCCGGTATAAAGGTAACCTTTAATGGCCACTAGATCGTCCGGTATATTTCCCTTACACTCCCAATAAGACAGAAAAACATCTTGTACAACGTCGTACACTTCGTCTTCATCGCGCAAAAAATGAAAAGCAAAATCGCAAAGGCGAGGGTAGTATTTTCTAAAGATTTGCTCTATTGAAAGATTCATCTTATCATGCTTGATTTGTACGTAAAACCCCTATCTATTGTTAACAGAAAGGATTATAATTGAACAAGCTCGGTTTATTAATTAATTGGTTAAATTACTCAAATGCTATGAGCAATATTAACTATTCGATTTTTAAATCACAACCGTTAAATTCAATCAAACGATTGCGTGTTTTGATATTTCAAATATTTACATGGTAATCCTTCGTAAACGCCTCCCCTTTCCATGCTTTCAGCATAGTCCAGGGCGTATAGTCTCCCGACCAAAATTCATGGCTTTCGGGCAATCCTAAGGGTAAAAAAGATACCGATGTTAAATACATACTTCCGGTATTGCTATAACTATCTGCTATGCCACTTTGCTTATCTCCCACTACACCCAAGGTTAACCAGTTACCTTTGGTAAAGCTCGTGGGTATAAAAACACGCCTTTTTACGGCTGTGATGGCACAGCGCACCTGGGCCGGTTTAATAGCCTCTGGCAAACTTCCTTCCAACGCTAGCTGAACCAATGGTTGAAAAACAGCTGTTCGATAGGTGGCTGATCGACCAAAAATGGGATAGGTACCTTCGGGCGAAACCAATCGCTCCAAGCATGCTGCATAACGCTGCATCCGTTTAAGGGCGAGGTCGTATTCCTCTTTAGTGCGGCGGCCATGCTGTCTATTAACCTTTAATACATCGATTAACATGGGCTGTATAACATAGCTATTGTAGTAGTCAAAACTAAAATCGGCTCCGTCACCGTACCAACCATCTCCTTTATACCATTCGTTAATTTTTGCAATTGCATAGTCGATGCGCTCTTCTACAATATCTTCGCCTATATGCAATAAAAAGCTTTCTATCATAGCGGCAAAAAGCACCCAGTTATTACTACCGGGCTTCACTCTTCTCAGTTGTTTGAATTCATAAACTAATTGTGTTTTAGTTTGCTTACTTAAGGGTTCCCACAATGCCTGCGGTGCTTTAATTAGGCTTTGTGCTAAAAATGCAGCATCTACCAATGGTTGGGAACCGACATCCCAGCTCAAATAATCGGCGCTTCTGGGGTTTACTCCATGGGTAATGCTGGCCAACAATTGTTGCTTTAACCGCTCTTGGGCAACTTTCTCGTTCGCATTTATTTCAGTTAAAGCCAACCAAGGAGCTATTCCTACCGCCAAACGACCTAAGGCTTCTAAATATCCCACGCCTTTATCCCGATTATCCCAGATGGGGCTCACCTGCATATCCATATTTTTGCGCAGGGCTCCTTTACTCATATTGCTTAATATCGGAGTCGCTATTTTATCCAGTAAATTAACCCAATATTTACGATCGTCACTACCCGTAGGTAGTGACTCCCCCTTAACTCGCTGTTCGGACGCTATCAATGGAACGGAAGGAACTAAAAATCCTGTAAGTCCAAGAAGTGCTGTTTTTTTTAAAAGATTTCTTCTCTTCATCTGTCGTATGACTTTATGACTGATCGACCTGGTTTACGGCAACAATATAATAATTTGGTAAGCTTTAATTTAATCGACCGAGCATTTTTGTTGGTAAAATTTAAATCGATTCCTTTAAAACCCATGTACAGCTATCGGTAATTTGATTATTCCCTATTTCTTTAACACAGATATCATTTTTACCTGGTTTTAATTGAATAGCTTCCCATTGCGCAATTACTCCCACTGGATTCTTTTTACCATAACTGTGCCCATTTACCCAGAGTTCTACTTCAGGCCTATTGCAATATACTTTGACGGCTGTAACGGCCTCCGTTCTATTAACATAATGCTTACCTGTAAGATGAAGAACCGGTATATCCGTTCTCCAACTAGCTTTATAGAACCACCAGGCATCCTTTTTTATCTTCCTATCATAGCTTATCAGGCCCTTATCGTTAATGCCGTCGGTGTCCCCTTCCCTACGATGAGCGGCACCAAAGTCAAATAAATTCCAAAGAAAACTTCCCCAAATAAATGGCCGTTCGCTAATGGCCTTCCAATTTTCCTCATGATAGTAAGCCTGCCATTCTTCCGGATGCCAATAGCTCGTGGCAACAGGCTTTTTAACTTTATTTTCATGATGAAGTACACTTCCTCCGGCACCGTATTCACTTATTGCTAATTTTAGTTCAGGCCTTTCCCGATGCAAAACATCAGCCCAGTTGCCGATAGCTTTCGGTTCGCCTCCATACCAACCATAATATTTATTCCAGGCATTCAAATCGGTAACGCCGGTTAAAGCCACATCGTCGATATGGTTAGCAGAAACGGTTGGTCGCGAGGGATCTTCTGCATGAGCCAATTGGTTAAGCTCTTTCACATAGTCCGTAGGATTATCGCCACCAACTGTCAATTCATTATACAAACCCCACATCAACACACTGGGATGGTTATAATTTTGTCTGATCAGCTCCTTCAATTGTTGCTTACCATTTTCACGGAAAGATGCCTGATTTACAAAGCCCACACAATTATATCCTCCAGGTCCTACGAAAGGTATTTCAGACCAAGCCATAATTCCCGTTTTATCTAAGAGTTCATAGAAATAGGGAGCAGGTGGATAATGCGATAAACGAATGGCATTGGCACCCATATCGTTGATAATAGCTACATCCTCTTCTTGTTGCCAAGGTGTAAGGGCATTCCCCGAGCCCATATAATCTTCATGCCGACAAACACCTCTCAGTCGAATCGCCTCGCCATTCAGCACAGCTCCTTTTGAGGCATCGACATAAAAATTCCGTAAACCTAGTGGCTGTGAAACCCGATCTACTGTATCCTTCCCTTTGAGCAGTGCAATCTCTACTGTATACATAAAGGGATCGCTTTGGCCATTCCAAAGGCGAGGTTCTTTTATTGTTAAATCCAACAGCTCCTGAAAGGCTCCTTGGATATTCTTTTTTATACGGATTTGTTTCGCTGCAACCAGCCGGCTGCTATCGATAATCTTTACGGATAGGGCATGTTCGCCAGAAGTCTTTGTTGCAAAATCGAGCATAATCTTTGCTTCTACTTCGGCAACTTCTTTGCTAACCTTTTTTTGCGTAAGGTAAACGCCAGGCGACGCGTAATCTAAGGGACTTATGCAATGCTGATCTGTTATCAGTAAATGAACGTCGCGATGAATTCCGCCATAAAAATTAAAATCACCTACAAGCGGCATAACATCTAGATTGAGGGCATTACTTACGCGCACCATCAATTCATTTTCTTCGCCGTAATTTACGCGATTGGTAACCTCATAAATAAAGGCCGTATAACCTCCACGGTGCTCGCCGATATGGTAACCATTAATAAAAACATTGGAAACGGTATTAACACCATCGAATTTTAAGAAAAGTCGTTTCCCTTTCCATTCCTTTTTTATAGCTAATTTCTTTTGGTAAATAGCTGCGCCCCGATAATAATTCAATTGGCCATTTAAAGCATCTTTATTATTCCAGGTATGCGGTAAATCCACTCTTTTTCCGGCACTCTTTTCTACTTGGTAATTAAAAATGAACTTCCAGTTGTCATTTAACAGGATATCCTTGCGTTCGGAAGCCAAAAGATGTGAAGCGCATAGTTGAAGTAGTAGCAGTAGCAGCAAATTTATTTTAATGTTCATTTTTATTTGTTTTATTATCGAGACGTAACGTATAAGGTTTGCGCTTTTGCTGCTTACATAACCGGCTCCGCAATCCCTTTCGTAGATCTGGGAATCCGTAATAGTTAAGTTGTCGGACCACACCAAGCATCTATTTTTTGATGGGTTGCGATATTTCATTAGCTGAAGACGCGATTAATAGTTTGATGATCTACTATAAAAAGGGCGTCAAAAGGATGTCATTTCCTTTTGACATGCTCCTTTCTTTTTTTAATCAACCCAACCCTGATTTTGTGTTAAATTACTGTTCATTTGTCTTTCTTGCAAAGGAATTGGCCAAGTATACAAATAATCGCCTCCCCAAACATAAGGAACCGTTACCTTACCCCAAATCTGCTTTACCCCATTTCCATTATAAAACACGGTCTCTTTCCACGTTTTCCAACGCAGTTCGTCAAAGAAGCTGATGCCCTCATTCACAAATTCCACTCTACGTTCGTGCCGAATACGCTGACGCATATCTTCCTGACCGGCAACCATAGTTCCTGCTGATGAATTTAGGGAACCAACACCGGCTCTTTTTCGAACCTCATTTACCAGAGGAATCGCTTCATCAGTTCTGCCAAGCTCATTCAATGCTTCGGCCCACATCAGTAATACATCAGCATATCTGATAATAGGAAAGTCGGTCGGTCCCTGCGTACGATCGGGTAGTTCTGAGCTCCCTAAATAGACAAACTTACGATGCAAATAATAGAAAAAGGTACGCGTATCTGTAGTTAAATCGAATAGTGGCGCGTTTTCATTACGGTGTGGCCATCTAGAGGTGAAATTTCTATCTGCACCGTCTATTTCTCTTCCCAAGTAAGTAGAATAGGGCGTTATAATATTTTCGGCCAAGCGTGGATCCCGATTCTCATAGGCTTTTTTTATGCGTTCTTCATTACCATCCGGAAGATAAGCATCTAACTTAACCCCCTTATCAGTAATGGTTTTCTTTTCTGCATCTGTTAGGTTATTGCGTAAAAAATAAACTTCACGTTGATCGATAGACATTTCATTATATTCTGGAATAATATCATCCCAGTTAAAGGGACTGCCATCTGCATTTTCATACATATCTACCACGTCCGGATTAATCAAATAGGTATTCCAGCACGATCCGAATGAGGAGCGGGTTCCACAATAAAACTGCGTAGTTGATCCATACCCAGATAAGGCTTTATTCTGAATGGAAAAAATCATTTCATCACTCTGTTCGTTTGCCGCACGGAACAGTTCAAAATAATCGGGAAACAAGCTATATCCGCTTTCTTTTACTTTCTCGAAATCTGCAACGGCTAACGCCCATTTTTGCTGGTACAAATAGGTTTTACCACGTAAAGCATAGGCAGCTCCCTTAGTTGCGTGTCCGAAATTAGCATCTCCTTTTGCGTATTTTTCAGATAAATTGGGTTCATCAATACAATCGGTCAAGTCCTTCACAATTACATCCCAAACAGCCTGTTCGGTTTCCCGGCCCTTGGTCATTTGATCTACCTCCACAGGTTCTAAATAAACAGGAACACCTTTGAACAGCTGATTTAACCTGAAATAGAAATAAGCTCTTAAAAATTTCATTTCGGCTATGTATCTCGCTTTCTTCTCTTCTCCGCTAGGCGATATTAAGGGAATATTATAAATTGCATCGTTTGCACGATGAATCCCCTCGTACAGCTCTTTCCAAACGTTGGAAACCGTGCCATCTCCAGTTGTAGCTGTACCTTGCAGAAAAGCGTCACCATCCCGCCCCTGACTCGTTACAAAACGATCGTATTGGTAAAGCTCTCTACCAGAAGCAGCGCCAGTCTCTATTCCCAATCTTAAAGCACTATACACGCCCGCTACGCCTAAATCGGTTAGATTATCGGTTGTCCACATATTAGAAGAAGCGATTGTTCCCGGAGGCGCTGTGTCTAACAAGTTTTTAACACACGACGTAAGCGCTACCATTGGCATCAGTAATAAGAGCCAAATCTTTTTGGCACATACTTTCCGGACTAAAATGGAGTGGTATGAAATTTTTATGTTATTGCGTTTCATGATATTCATTCTTGATTTTAATTAACGGATTAAAAATTAACATTTACGCCTAAGGCAAATTGACGCATGGTTGGATAACCTACGTTGGCACCTAGCTCAGGGTCTAAACCCGGGAAAGCGGTAAAGGTTAATAAGTTTTCGCCCGTAAAATAGAAACGAATTCTACTTACACTGAATTTATTCGTTAAACTAGCAGGCAGGGTATAGCCGATCTGGGCATTTTTTAAACGGAACCAGGAAGCGTTATATAACCAGAACGTGTTCGCTGCATTATTTACATCATCTCCGTTATATTTTAAACGGGGGAATGTTCCTCCGGGATTATTGGCGGGGTCATTGGGGTCGGTTTCATTGTAATAGTAATGGTTATCCGCATAACGTGTACCTATTGCATTACCATTGCGCACAATACTATTATTATACCCCTCCTGATTCCAATAGTATTGCATACCGGCCATACCCGCCCAGATCATAGAAAAATCAAAACCTTTATACGATGCACTTAGGTTTATACCAAAGGTATATTTAGGTTCAGAACGGGTATTGGTAAGCGATAAATCATAAGTGTTTCCGTAAATACCATCGCCATTACGGTCTGCATAAATAAAATCGCCGTAATATAGTTGGGATTTACCAACTCCATTTACCGGTGAGAAGGAATAGCCAGCCTCTTTCATGGCATTGAGCCAAGCCATATCCTCCGGCGTCCGAATCATTCCTGAGTTTGGACCACCGTTAATATTAACGGAGCCATCGCCATTGAAATAACTGCCATCACCTTTATATAAATCGCGCACATAATAAGAATTAATGCCATAGCCTTCCACTATACGCTGGTTACCATCGCTTACAGACACACTACCGATATTACTTTGATAAATGCGGTTGCCATTTGCATCTGCAGTCCATCCTTCTTCGAGAGCCCCTTTATATTTCTTAACCGCATTGTGGTTATAAGCAAAGTTAGCCCCTATAGCATATTGAAAATCGCCGATTTGATCTTTCCAACCTAATGCGACTTCTATACCTCTGTTTAGTACAGCCGCAGTGTTTCTGGTTGGGGCACTTTTTGTTCCTGCTGTTAAGAAAATTGGAGGAGAGGTTAAGATGCCATCGGTATAACGGTTATAATAATCTAACTCTACCGATAGCTTATTAGAAATGCTGGTAAAATCCAGTCCGACATCCGTTTGAGTAGTTTCTTCCCAACGCAACATAGGATTGGCATATTTGTTTTGAGCCAAGCCGATGAGTTGCACATCGTTAAACGAATAATTTACACCGCTATAGGTGGCCATATAATCATAGTTCCCTAGCTTATCATCTGGGTTTAATCGGCTATTCCCTAACTTGCCCCACGACGCTCTTAATTTTAGATTCTTTATTGCATTGATAGCCGACATAAACTCTTCTTCGGAAATTTTCCAGCCTGCCGAAAACGAAGGAAAAGTACCCCAACGATTTTCTTTTGAAAAACGTGAAACACCATCATATCTCAAGTTAGCTTCAAATAAATATTTATCTCTGAAAGCGTAGTTGATCCTACCGAAATAAGAACGATAAGCATAATCGTATCCACTTCCTGTAGTGCTAACCATCTCAGAGGCCGAGCTGGGCGTAGTTACCGTAGCGTCAATCAACCCTCTTTTTGATGTATTTAAATCATAATATTTAAAATAATACTCATTATGCCCCATCAGAGCACTAAAAGCATGATCTTCTCCAAACTTGGTATTATAACGCAAGACATTATCGAAGGTAATCATGTAATCTTTATTAAAACTATTGGAAATGCCCAATGTGGAAGGAAGTCCCGCAGGGTTTACAATGGTATTATCGGCAAAATTCCATTTATCAAGGGGCACGGTATGCGAGTCCTGTTCCTGAAAACGGGTTTGATAATTAATCCGACTTTCCAATTTCAGATTTTTCAAGAAATTGATATGCGCATATACTGTTGTATTAAAGCGTGAAGTTTGGTTGTTCCCATCAGTACCATATAAATAGGTCATCAGATTATTTAGTATCGGGGCTTCATCTGCCGATGATGGCCCCCCAAACCTACCCTCGTAAATAGGATATAGCCCTGGAGTTGTTTGCCTTAAATAATTGAAAAGGTTATCTGTATTACCTAAATCCTGCAATTGGGTACTGGCAAAAGTTTGCGTACCTAAGGTTAAAAATTTAGCTATCTTTGCTTCGATATTTGCTCTTAATTCATAGCGTTTTAATCCTGTATTATGCATTAGACCAGGATTATCCATATATCTTCCAGACAAGAGATAGTTTACATTATCACTTCCTCCACTTACCGAAAGACTATGGTTCTGTACGATGTTATGCTCAAAAATCTCATCTCCCCAATTGGTATTTGGATAAGCTACATAGTTGGGGATGCCAAACTCATTTAACCCATTAGGATTTTTATTAGCTTCTGTCCATAGATCGATACTATTTTGGGAATAAGGATTTGCTTGACCTACGTTGCGGGCACCTTCATTAAACAATTGCATATGCCTCACGTAATCCGTTACAAAAGTAGGCATATTAGAGGGGTTGGTCATGGATAAGACACTCGAATAATTGAGCATCGGTTTTCCGCTTTTACCTTTCTTCGTCGTAATTAATATAACACCGTTTGCAGCTAACGAACCGTATATAGAAGAAGAAGCAGCGTCTTTTAACACACTTACGCTCTCTATATCATTGGGGTTCACCGCATCCATACTGCCAATAATTCCATCTACTAGCACCAGTGCATTGTTGTTATTCAAGGTACCGGTACCTCTTACGCGAATGGTAGCCCCATCCGACCCGGGTTTACCAGAGCCTTGCCTTACAGCTACCCCGGGTGCCAATCCCGCCAGCGAACTCGAAACGTTGGTTACCGATCGGTTTTCGATGTCTTTCGAAGATACCGTGGCTACTGCTCCGGTTAAATTGGCTTTTTTCTGGGTGGCATAACCCACTACGACTACCTCATCCAGGTCGGATAGATTTTCGTTGAGAATGATTTCAAAATTCTTCCTTCCATTAACGGTTTCCTCTTTTGGCTCATAGCCAATGAAAGTCAACACCAAAACATCGTCGCCCGCTGCATTGACAGTAAAATGTCCTTGCTCAGAAGTCGATACGATTTGTCCGGTTGCTTTTACTTTAACCGTTACCCCTGGTAGGGGAAGATTTTGTTTGTCTTTTACCGTTCCGGTAATAGCTGTTCGCTGTTGCGCGAATACTAAACATGTAAAGAACATAGCACATAATAGTGCTACGGATTTGTACAAATTGCTCATAACTTGTAACTTGATTGGTTATTAGAATTAGTTTAAATACTTGTAGCTTTCGCCACTTTCGATTAGGTTTTTCTTACCTGTTAATAGTTTGGTTTTTACTCATGCATAATAAATTAGGTTATGTATTCACTAGTATTGAAGCAAATGTATTGGCCTATGCAAGTTTAAAAGGGGTAAAATCCTTAAAGAATGGGGGTAAAATTCCTAACATTAAAAATGATTGCTTCGCTTTAATGCGCCATCTTCAGCTGATAATGATTCTAAACAAATAAAACGTGTTTAACCTGTAACAAAGAGAGGATAGATTTGTCCTCTCTTATATATCATCATTTTATTTTATTCATTGATTCAAAATTCCTTTTTAAAACGTATGATGTGCCCCATTCCCAACACTCCTATTCAATATGACAAAGGCACCTATGTAGGTAAGAAAATCAAACAGTTCACCGTTGACGATATTATTACCAGCGAAACTACTTTTGAACAAGATATGTCGTCCGAATGGCATTATCATACTAATCCGCATTTTTCGCACATACTACTTGGCGGAAGTAAAGAAATCAGAAAAGACGGTGTAGAAATCCAAAAAGCAGGAAAAGGCCTGTATTATTATCCTGGAATCCCTCACCAAAATGTGAATTACCAGAAAAACACCCGTATTTTTAACTTGGAATTAACCCCTGGATTTTTCAAACGATATGATTTAAGTGTACCAAAAGAATCTGTTATGTTTGATGATCATAGTCAATTAAACGTTAACGGACTCGTCCAAGCTATGAGAGAGTATTATTTAAATGACTTTACTGCACCTTTAGCACTACATCAACTGTGCCTCTCCTTAATTCAATGCCTGCTCTCTAAAGATGAAACTATTTTTCCTGAATGGGCAAAAAAAATCAGCATCGTTATGAATGATTGTTGGAATCAGCCTTTATCCCTAGATTTTTTGTCTGCACAGATAGGCTTACACCCCGTTACAATTTCGCGATACTTCTCGCATTATTTTAATTGTTCTGCAGGCGAATATCTTAGGAAAATTAAAATAGAAAGGGCCCTTTCACTGATAAGGGCTGGTAATTATCCGCTTACCGAAATAGCTTATCGATGTGGATTTGCTGACCAGGCGCATTTTACCAAAGTATTTATTCATGTTACCGGATGGAAACCTAAACAATACCAAGGTCTTTAATTTTTTAGGTTAATTACATACAATTTTTATTATAACCGCATTCTGTATTTTTGCCGTTGTTATTAAAAGGTATAGCATAAGCTGAATATATGAAACGTTTTAAAAAAAGGATTTATTTCTTTGGAGCCGCTTTACTCCTTTGTTCATTCACTATTAACCAATTGAGGGCACAACCAAAGAATGCCTCGTTGCATCAATTATTTAACGCATTTTACGAAGAACAATGTTTATTCAATCCTTTGCAAGCTACAGCTGATGGCTACCATCAATTTGACGATTTATTACCCAATGATGGAACCCTTGAATTTATTCAGTCGAAAAAGAATTTCTATAACAAATACTTAAAAGCGCTTCAAAAATTTGATAAGGAAGCACTGAATGAAACCGAAAGAATCTCTTTAGATGTGTTAACATATACATTAAACATGGAGTTAGAAGGTTTATCCTTACATTTAGAATATATGCCTTTTAACCAATTTGTAGCCAATACCCCATCGGATATGGCGCAGTTCGGATCTGGGGAAGGCCCTCAACCTTTTCTTACCAAGCAAGACTACGAAAAATGGTCAAAACGAATGGTTGCTTTTAAGGATTGGGCAGATACGGCTATTACCAATTTTGAAAAAGGTGTTCAAACCAACACGGTTTTACCAAAGGCCTTAGTGGTAAAAATGATTCCTCAAATGGAGGCACTTGCAGAAAAAGACACAAGTAAAAATATTTTTTACCAGCCGCTAAAAATGTTTCCCGAAACATTTAGCCATGCGGACAAGGAACAAATTACGGCCCTTTATCATCAGATCATTAGCACCTACTTGTTGCCAGCCTATGAGGAACTCGCTGATTATTTAAAAAACCGCTATGTAAAAGTTGCACAAGACAAAGCTGGACTCTTTGCGCTTTCCGAAGGAAACCGCCTCTATGATTATTTCATCAGAAAATATACCACAAGCAAGCATCTTTCGGCTGGAGCAATTTATAAAATAGGACTAGAAGAAGTGGCTCGGATTACGGCCGAAATGGAAGCCATAAAGGCTAAAACAAAATTTACTGGAACCTTAGCCGACTATTTTCGTTTTTTAAGGACCGATCCGCGTTTTACACCATTTAAAACTCCAGAAGACGTGCTAAGTGCTTACCGATCTATCTATAAAAAAATCCAGCCACATTTAAATCAATTATTTGAACAGCAACCGCAAACGCCATTCGTTATTAAACGGGTAGCTCCTTTTCAGGAAGCTTCACAGGGAGGTCCTTTTTATGTAAAAGGAAATTTGACAGAAAACAAGCCTGGCGTTTTCTATGTGCCTATACCTGATGCGCATAAAGTTAATACTGTTTTCTATGGTATGGAGGCTACTTTCATCCATGAAGCTATTCCGGGACATCATTTCCAGATTGCGTTGCAACAGGAACAGAAGGGGCTTCCTCTGTTCCGCAGACAAGATGCACAATATGCTTTTATGGAAGGCTGGGCGTTATATTGCGAATCGCTGGGCGAACAACTGGGGTGTTATACTGATTCGTACCAAAAAATGGGAGCCCTGAACAATGAAATACACCGGGCCATACGTTTAGTGGTAGATGTAGGAATCCACACGGGCAAAATGACACAAGAAGAAGCAGTTCGTTACATGATGAAGCATGAATCCATCAGTGAAGCAATTGCTGTTGCAGAAATAGAACGATACATGGCCTGGCCGGGTCAGGCTCTTTCTTATAAGATAGGCGAATTAACATTAAAACGGCTCCGAAAAAAATATGCGGAACAACTAGGAACCAAGTTCAATATTGCCCATTTTCATCAAGCTATTTTAAGTGGCGGAATTATGCCTCTGGATGTGTTAGAAAATCATTTAGACCAATGGGTTCAAAACCAAACATCTCATTAATTTTTATTGAGTAATAGCATGCATTTTTACTATTGTTACTGATGCTCTTTATCCAAGATTTATTCTTGCAAATATGCGGTAGGTGTTTTTCCGAATTGCTTTTTAAATTCCTTACTGAAATATTTGCGATCGCTGAAGCCAACGGCATATGCAATTTCTGCAATAGTCATTTGTCCTTGATCCAACAATTGAGCAGCTCTTTTTAAACGGATGGATTTAATAAAATCATTAACAGATAGGTCTGTCAAAGCCCGCACCTTTTTATATAAAACGGGTTGGCTCATACCAATTTTGTCGGCTAAAGCAGGGATATCAAAAGTGCTGTTTTCCATTTGATCTTCAACTATACGGATTAGTTTATCGAGAAAAGCCTTATCCATGTTATCGATTGGTTGATTGGTTGGTTCCAGCTTTAATAACTGCACATATTTTTCTTGTAAGGATTTCCGTACGGCGATCAGGTTAGCAACATTTAACAATAGCAGCTCAGTGCCAAAGGGTTTTACCATATAAAGATCTGCTCCTGTCTTTAATCCATTGACGTGATGATTGTACGCCGCACGTGCGGTTAACAAGATAACTGGAATATGGCTCGTGCGTTCATCAGTTTTTAAATAACGGCAGAGCTCTAAACCATCCATTTGGGGCATCATCACATCACTAACAACCAAATCGGGAAGATTGTTAAAAGCTAACGCAAGAGCCTCTTTACCATTTGCCGCCTCCATAATATGATATTGGCCTACCAAAGTACGCGCAATAAACACTCTTAACTCACTATTATCTTCTACAATAAGTACTGTATACTGTCTTTCGGTAGTGATTGACTGCGCTATGGGGGTTACTAAGTCTTCTACAGCATACAATGCCACATCTCTTGTACCAATCTCTTCACTAAAGGTCACTTTATTTTTATTGAAATGCTCCTTTCCTTTGCGTAAAGTGATAATAAAAGTGGTATATTCTTGTTGATTAAGATTTGAATTCCCACTTTGTAATTCAATTTTCCCATGGTGTAGATCCATAATATTTTTAGACAGAGCCAAACCTACACCTGAACCAATATGATAGCGATCAAGATCTTGTACCTGATAAAAATTTGTAAACAGCTTTTTCTGTTCTTCGGCACTTATACCCGGCCCGTTATCCCGTACACTTATTTGAATTTCATCCTCGCAGTCTTTGAGCTGTACTAAAATCTCGCCATTATCTGGTGTAAATTTAAAGGCATTGGACAATAGGTTAAACAAGACTTTCTCCAGCTGAATTTTATCAAAAAATAGCTTTTCTTGCTTCAATTCCGATTTGAAATGATATCGAATATGTTTTCCTGCAGCCATATCTTCAAACGATAGGTAAATGTTCTGGGTAAAAGCGACAATGTCTTGTTTACCCAAAAGCAATTTCATATAACCATCTTCTGCTTTGCGAAAATCCATCAACTCGCTCACTAAACGCAATAATCTTTCTGTATTATTTTTTATCAACAGTAATTCATTATGGATAAAAGTTTCCTTTTTTGTTTTATAGATCAATCTTTCTAAAGGTGCCGTAATAAGGGTTAAAGGGGTACGGATCTCATGCGAAATGTTGGTGAAGAAATTCAATTTCAGCTGGTTAATCTCATGTTCCCGTTTTAACAGCGCCCGCATGATTAAGAACCGCAGAAATACAAATAGAATAGCAGCAATACCCACGGTATAGATTAAATAGGCCCACCAAGTTTTCCAGAAAGGAGGTAAAACCGTTATTTTCAATGTTACGGGCTGACTCCAAAAGCCATCATTATTCGTGCCTTTTGCTTTAAAAAGATAATCTCCTGATGGCAAGTTAGTATAGGTTGCTGTAGGTATACTTACGTAGTTCCAATCTTTATCGAAACCTTCGAGCATGAAGGCATAGCTATTCTTTTCTGGCTTAATATAATTTAAGACAGCAAAATCAAGGCTGAAAACATTTTGGTTATGTGCAAAGGTAATAGCCGCTGTTTGATTTAAACTTTTCTGCAATAAGCCATCTTCGCCACTCACCTTTACAGTTTGGTTAAATAACTTCAAACCCGTGATCTGTACGGGCGGCGTAGATTTATTCTGCTTAATCTGTGTGGGCATGAAGGAAACCAGTCCGTTATAAGTACCAAACATCAACCTACCCTTTCGATCTCTAAAAAAGGAATTATAGTTGAAATCGTTGCTGGGCAGCCCATCACTTCGGGTGTAATTCCGAAAAATTAAGCTATCTGGATCAAAGCGGCAGAGGCCCTTTGAGGTACTCACCCAAAATATACCTTTGTTATCTTGCAACAGACCTAATACATTATCACTTGGCAATCCATCTGTTGTTGTATAAGACTTGATTTGCTTAGTTGTCTGATCGTAGCTCCATAAACCATCGTAATAGGTGCCCATCCAAACCTGTTCTTTGCTGTCTTTAGTAATAAAATTCACATCTTTTCCCTGTGGAAATACAGCCTTGAAGGTATGACTATCTTTCGTAAGAAAGTAGGCGCCGCCTCCGGTTGCTACCCAAATGGTTTGATTTTTATCTTCAAATAAGCCTGTTATATTCTGCGCAGCGCCATTACGTTCGGCATCATATTCCTTACTGTATCTAATGAAAGTACCCTTAGCACGATCAAACAAATTTAAACCGTTTCCTGTTCCAACCCAAAATCGTTGCTGCGAATCTTCCAGAATGGCACAGACGTAATTTGAACTAATCGTAGTAGAATCGCTTTGGTTATGTGTATAATGAGCGAAATGGCCTGTATTCGGATTATACTTATTTAATCCCCCCTGAAAGGTGCCTGCCCATAAGTTACCTTCCTTATCTAGGAAAATACTTTTTATCAGATCAGAATTTATACTGTTCGGGTTATCGGGATTAAAATAGAAATGTTTAAAAAGTCCTGTTGATCGATCATAGTAATTCAGACCGCCGCCCTCCGTTGCTATCCATAGATTACCCTTACTATCTTCGGTTAGCGCTCCTATAATGTTGCTGCTGAGACCTGCGGCCGCTGTATCGTATTGATAAATATTAAAGTTGGTGTGGTTTGGATGCACGATACTTACACCTCCATAGTAGGTTCCTATCCAGATGGATCCGTATTTGTCCTGAAACACCTCGTAAATGGAGTTATGACTTAAGCTGTTCGGATCATGCGGATTGTTTTGGAAATTAGTAAAATGATCTGTTTCTGGATCATAAATTGCCAAACCACCTAAAGTACCGATCCATAGGTTGCCTGTTCTGTCGCGAATAATTTTTCTGATATTATCGCTTCGGATACTCCCCTTGCTGCTATTGGTCTCAAAATGCTTTAATGTATGCTTGCTTGTATTGAATTGAAACAAGCCATTTTTATCCGTTCCAATCCATATATCGCCGTTACCTTCCTCCAAAATTGCGGCTATCTTGATGTTTTTTTCTTTGATTTCCAGGCGTTTATTTAATTGCTCAAACAACTCAATAGTTAAGTGCTTTCCATCATAAGAAATCCGCCTTAAACCGTCATTGGTCGAAGCCCAGATCTTACCTTTTGCCGCCCCAGCCAATGCAAAAAAATTTTTATCTCGCCATGCCGATTTAATTTGTCCGTTAACCTGCAAAATATTGATTCCATTGCTTGTTCCAACCCAGATGTTATGCTGATTGTCTTCCAGTAAACTAAGAATGGTGTTATTGCTGATTTTCCTGTCTCCCTGTACATCATCCCCATATTTTATAAAGACCTCTTGTTGCCCGTTATACCTGTTCAAGCCGCTCGAAGTACCTACCCATAAGATACCTTTACTATCTACTAACATGGCATTTAGGTAATCACTTGAACTCAAGCTTCCTGTTAAAGCAGATTGGTTAAAGGTTTTTATTGTGCGGGTATCATAGCGGTTTAATCCATGTCGGGTCCCTATCCATATAAAACCACTGGAATCTTGTACAATAGAAAGCACAGAGCTGTTTGAAAGACCATCGTCTGAGCTCAGCCGATCAAATTTTAGCTGATTTTGGGCAATTGCACATACAGGCAATAGTAGCAGAAAAAATCTATATAATAGCCCCATATCCCATTTTTGAAATATACACAGCCTAAACCTCATCGAAATTTATATTTTATCTACCGTTTCTTGTGGGACTTTAGGTTGCTCACAAATTTGTATTGTCCGCAAAGGTAATGATAAAATAAGCAAATCCCTGTCTTAGCCTATAAACGGCCAAGGGCTTACCATAAAGATAAGCCCTTTAGTTTGATAACTGTTACTGTTTTTTGCGCTATCCCTTCTCTTGATAAGCTATCCGGTAAATAGTGCCTTGCAAGTCGTCGCTTACATATAGCGCCCCATCAGGCCCTTGTGCCAATCCACAAGGTTTGTGCTGGGCCGGGCCAGTGGGATTTGCAAGATCGACACCAGCGAAATCATCGGCAAATATTTCCCAATCGCCGGATGGTTTCCCATCTTTAAAGGGTACGAAAGCTATACAAAACCCCTTTTTCAATTCGGGAGATTGGCTATGAAAGGCTATGAAAGCACCATTTCTATATTTCTCGGGGAACATATTCCCAGTATAAAACAACATATCATTTGGACCTAAATGCGCTGGAAAGGCCAAAATCGGATCTAAATATTTCGCATCCCCCTCTTTTTTTCCATCGCCGCCAAATTCTGGTGCCTGCAATTTCTTATGCTGTACTTGATCGTAATAGATATAAGGCCAGCCTGCATCGGCACCTTGATGGAGTTCGTACATCGTTTCTGCTGGGTAATTAGCAGAATACTCGGCATCGAAATATTGTGGATACTTCTCATGAAAAGCTCCCCGCCCATGCTGTAGGGCATATAAGGAATTTGAGACATCGTTCCAAGCAAAGCCCACTACACCTTTTAGACCTGTAGCGTAATGAATGGCATCTGCATAGGTCTGGTTTTGCTTAGCAGCATTGAATTGCCAAATTCCGGCTACGGAATCTAAAAGTGGGCAAGACTTTCCGTCTTTTGTTTCGTTTGCGCAAGCATCTGAATAAGATGATACTGCCACGTACAGGTTTTGCTGTGAATCAATTACCAATGGTTTTGCACCATCAACAGCCCTAGCAACCAAACCTTTTACAATTACTTCAGGATGTAAGGTATCAATCACTTGTTGATTCTTATCTAACTTATACCGGTATACCTCGGTATTGGAAGAAGTGTATAAATAATCGCCGTTAACTAAAACTCCTGTCCCTGGATAATCACCGAAGGCAATTGTTTTATCGAAAAGGCCATCCCCATCCGTATCCGATAGACAATAAATACCCTTTCCGTCTTTCAAATGAGCTAATTTAACATAAATATCACCCTTTTTATTTATAGTTAGGTGCCGCGCGGCACCAAGAGAATCTGCAACTATAGTAGCAGAAAAACCCGAATTAAGTTTAAGTGGAGCAATTTCCTGTTCAAGCTTAGGTTTTGAATTACAGCCAAAAAATAGGCCTGCAAGTGCCATAGCCCCTGCAATTTTTGTTAGATTTTTGTACATTGTTTTATGTTAGTTTATTTTAGTATTTCGGCAATAAATTTAATACCATTTTGTATAGCCGGCGTAAAACTAAAAATATCCTCTAACATCTACCTAATGATCATGTATTTTTTAAATTGAAAGTAGGTTTACATTTTCTCTTGCCCGCCTGCATCGGCCTCATTCTTAAAAATTTTCCCCTCTTTTCCTAGCGTTTTTAAATAGCCTATAATCCGAGTGTCAACCGCATCGCGATGTAGGGAAGCCCCAGCTTCCCGAAGAACATTATGATAGGCGTCCTGCGCATTATCGATAGCAGAAATGGGATAGGAACTGTTATGAGGTGCAGGTTGGAGAGTAGCTTTCTCTGCCAAAAAATCAGCATCGGTAATTTGCCTTCCGTTTAACACGCCGTCTTTATTTAAGTCAACAAAATTTCCACGATGATACACATGGTCTGTAGCTGTAAACATACTCAGAAAATTATCGGAAGAATTCGGCCCGGCTATAAAATAATTGTTTATGAGATCCTGATAATGATCTGCGGCCGAATGACCACCTACAAAACCGCTGCTTCCCCAATTATAAACTACATTGTTGATATATTCTATACCAGCTTTTGCTTTTGGATTCCGGCTTTGGTTATCTATCCACAAACTGTGGTGAACAGTTAGATTTGTAGGTCCTTCAAGCAAAGCGCCAAAACGTTGCGGATCAATACTTTCTCCGATAAGGCAATACTGAAGAGTAATATTAGTACTATTTTTTATATGGAGATTATCCCACCTCCCCCAAGAGATGGATACGTGGTCAAAAATAATATCACTTAAATTATCTGCCACTACGGTACACGCCCCTCTAGGCATATTGATACTGCCTCTAAAACGCATATATCTAATAATACTGTTTTCTGAAAAAGAAACGCCATTACCATATATTACTACCCCTTTATCTGGGGCAGTTTGACCATTAATGGTAAGATATGGTGCCGCCGCTATTTTTTCTTTTATTGCAATAACACCGCCAACATCAAAAACAACGGTTCGTTTAGGTTGGCTAACGGCATCACGAAAAGACCCCGGTCCAGCGTCATTGAGGTTGGTTACATGGTATACGCTTCCCTCTCTACCTCCTACTGCAAAACGGCCAAAGCCTTCGGCCCCCGGAAATGCTATTTGTTGAGCGAACAGAATTTCAGTTAAAAGCATTAACGTGAGCAAGGTGAATGATTGTCTCATAATATCATTTATCGAAATTTATATATTAAACTCCTGCACTAAAGATTGGTTCAGTTGAACGAAAGTAGTCAGTACAATCTTGCTAGCTGTTATGAACTATCCTGAAATTAGCTGATGTTAATAACAAAAGGTTGTCTAACGTGTAGACAACCTTGAAACATTCGCCCGGATTATATGCTTAATTTAATACCCAGGATTCTGCGTCAATTTAGCATTTAACGCCATCTCCGAACTAGGCACAGGGTAGATACGAAAATTAGTGCTTGTGCCGCCGGGATTAAAACCCCAAGCCCCCTCAAATTTACCAAAACGGATTAAGTCGTTTCTCCTCCAGGCTTCCCAAGCGAATTCACGCCCGCGTTCTGTCAATAACTCGTTTAAGGTGATACCACTTACCTCTTCTGTTCCTGCACGTTGGCGTATTTTATTTACCAATATATCAGCCGTTTGCATTTCACCATTTACAGCAGTTGCTACAGCACCGCGCAAAATAGCTTCCGCCTTCATCAGGTATACATCTGCCAAGCGGAAAACAGGCACGTCGTTATTTGAGTCGCGTGAGCTTGGATTGGTATTTTTGTCGGGATAATATTTAATAGACCGTACCCCTCTAGCTTGCCCCAGATCATCATTACCTACATCCATGGTTGCCACCGTACGTAACGGCATTTCTGGTGTAAATTCTAATTGCCATTGGATTGTTTGTGTGGGATTCGGACCGTTATAACTGGCATCTAAGCCAACATTAGTGGTATTGATGAGAATGGGATTGCCATCAAAATCAACTTGCTTTCCCGCCAGCCAGGTATCGTTACGTGTATCGCCCGGTAAATTAAACAATTGATAAAAATCGGCTATGGTACTTAAGGCGATACTTGGCCTAAAAGGCAGCTCATATTTAGCCTGTAAAGCAGTATGTAATCCCATACGGGAAAACTGTTCGCCCAAGGCTACATTGGCATCATAAGGCACGGCAAAAATAGTTTCACTATTTGGCCCATTCGTTGGTATAAACAAACTGGCAAAATCATCAACTAAAGAAAAGTTACCTTCTGTTAACAGTTTATCTGCATATACAATCGATTCTGTATACTTTGGTGTACCAATATAATAAGCAGCATTTAAATAGAGTTTTTGCAAAATAACATAAGCTAACCAACGCGTTGGCCGGCCATAGGTAAGCTCGCCAGTTTCTGTAGACAAATCAGGTATAATTGCCAAAAGCTCGGATTCTATGAAAGCAAACACTTCCGAACGAGTTGATGTAGCTGGCTGCTCTGCAGCACCAAAGGAAGTAGATAGGGGTATGTTACCATATAAATCCATCATAAAGAAATAAAACAATGCACGCATGGCACGCATTTCTGCAATTGTTTGGTTTCTCGGATCACTTTCTTCGGTTTTTTCAAACAGGCTGATTAAGCGGTTGCAGGTTTGGATCCCTCCAAAACCCCATTCCCATACGGCTTTAACGGTAGGGTGATCGGGTGTCCAACTATGCTTATGCAACATACGATATTGCCCGCCATCATCGTAATTACCGCCACGTGCCGGAATAATGGCCTCTTCGGTAGAAAGTTCTTGCATACGCCAATAATTTATAGCGTACCCTTCCCGAAGTTGCGTATAAACGGGGCCAGTTGCGGCAATAAGAGATGCAGGTGTATTCGGAAAATTATCGGGTGTAAATTCCGACTCAATAGGTACATCCAATTTAGTACATCCAGCAGCACAAACGATTACGAAGGCTGTTAATAAATATATTCTTTTCATGGTATAATCAATTTAGGAAGTTAAAAATTAAGGTTAAGCCCCAGCATAAACGAACGCGTCTTCGGATAATAGTTGCGATTATCTACACCCGGCTCAATACCACCCATATTAATTTCAGGATCAATACCCCTGTAATTGGTAATAATAAACAAGTTGTTCCCACCCAAATATACCCTGACATTATGGTTACTAGCTTTAAATGTGTACCCCAAGGTTGCATTATCTAAGCGTAAATAAGCGCCACTTTCGATAAAACGATCCGACATCAAATAAGCGTTGTTATCATCTGCGGGCTCATCTAATGTAAAGCGCGGAATATTGGTTTGCGTTGCATTATTTGGTGCATTCATATCGGCAAGTGTGCCGTTGATGATTTTATTTCCGGTAACGCCCCGCAAGAAGAAACTTAAGTCGAAATTTTTATATTTAAAGGTATTGTTCCAACCGTAGACTAAATCGGGTTGTGCATTACCTGTATAATATAGATCGTTCGAAGTGGGTGAAGTGGTTAATTCGCCGTCTTCCGTGTAAAACTGGGATACACCGTCTGCATTTCTGCCGGCAAACCGCCATGTATAGAATGAGCCAAGGGGATACCCCTCCTGCACGCGCTGTGAGGCAACACTCGATTGTCCCCTGCCACCAAGATAAGCTGTTTGTATAAGCGGCAATTCGAAATTATCGTTGCTCAAAGAGGTCATTTCATTTTTATTGTGGGCTAAATTAACCGCTGTTGTCCAAACAAAACCATTATGATTAATCGGGGTTGCCTGTAAAGTCAATTCAATTCCTTTGTTTGACATTTCACCGGCATTAGCTGTTAGTGCGGGAACGAGGTATTGTGTGGCCGACACGGGGTAGGTCCAGATTAGATCGGAGGTTCGTTTATTATAGACATCTACGGACCCCGAAATCAAGTTATTAAACAAGCCAAAATCAAGCCCTATATTCAAGGTAGCAGTGCGTTCCCATTTTAAATTAGGATTGTCATTTTGAAAAGGGCCAATGGCGTTGATAAATCTTCCGTTATAGTAAAAGCGCCCCGAGCTGTTATAAAGCTGCGTGGAGGTAAATGCATCGAAACCCAAGGAATTACCCGAAACCCCGTAACCTGCCCGTAATTTTAGACTGCTGATTGCGGTGATATCCTGCATGAAACTTTCCCTATCCAAAAGCCATCCCACAGAAACGGCTGGAAAAAGTCCCCATCGGTTATTTTTACCAAAAGCGGAAGAACCATCTCTTCTTAAGCTTGCCTGAAACAGGTATTTATCTTGATATTGGTAATTGGCTCTACCGTAAAAGGAGATTAGTCTTAAGGTTTGAATCCGCTTTTTCCCATAATCAACTGTTACCCCTTCTTCTGGATCACCCAGTCCGGGGTTATTGTAAGATAGATCATCATTTACGAAACCTTGATTGGTTGTCTGGAAACCATCGCCTAAACGATCTTCCTGCCAAGAATAACCGGCCAATAATTTTAAGCCATGCTCGCCAAATCTGCGATCGTAATTAAAAAAAGACTCGATAATTTTCTTGGTATTGGTAACCGTATTTCTAATGGCACGACCGTTAAGGTTTTGAGCTAAACCGGATTGACGATTTTGATAGATATTAGTATCTATACGCTCATCCTGATAAGATACGCTAGTAGTAAAATCCAAACCTTCGAGTATATTTACTTTAGCGCTTCCATTTACTAAAAACAACTTTGCTTTTTGGTTAATTTCATTGTTATCAATCAAGGATACCGGATTCAGATAATCACGCGTTACTGAAAAATCTTCAGTATACGAACCGTCTGGCTGTTTTACGGCTACCGTTGGCAGATAAGTAAGCATATTGCTGTATACTTGTTCGGATACCAGCTGGCTATTGGTGTTGCTATTGGTTACATTCAGGTTCAACTTTAATCGATCTTGAAAAGCCCTTTGCTCTACATATCCTCTAATAATAAAACGCTCGATTGACGACCCATTTATAATCCCCTGATTATTTAAATAGTTCACACTGGCGCCGTATGAAGCGTTCTGCGTACTTCCGCCAAAGGAAAGGTTATGATTATGTGAAATGCCTGTACGACTCACTTCATCTTGCCAATTGGTATTACTGCCATCATCGTTACGGGCAGATAATGCTTTACCATTATCGCTCAGATAGGCCCGCAACTCATCTCCGTTAAGCATATCAATGGTATTGGAAATCCGCTCGGCCGCTACGTAGGTACTGTATGATAATCTGCTAGCTCCGGCTTTAGCTTTTCGCGTTGTAACCATAATCACTCCGTTGGCCGCACGTGAACCATAAATAGCTGTTGAAGCGGCATCCTTCAGTATGTCAATGCTTTCTATATCATCTGGAGCTACCAAATCTATAGATGCTCCGGGAACCCCATCTATCACGTAAAACGGCTCTTGTGCACCTGCCCGGAGGGTAGAGGGGCCACGAAGAATAACTGCAGGTTTGTCATTTGGGTTACCACTGCTTGTAATATTTAATCCGGCAACTTTCCCCTGCAACAATTGACTAGGAGTACTAAACACGCCGGTATTGAATTCTTCACTACTTACAGACGTTATGGAGCCGGTAATCTCACTTTTACTGCTGCTACCGTAACCTACCACTACGACTTCCCCCAGTCCCACAGCTTCTTCCTGAAGTTTAACATTAAGATTAATGGTTTTTCCCAGAACTAGTTGATAATTTCTCAACGTGTCTGATTGATATCCAATATAACTGAATACAAAATCATAAGGTCCACCACTCGGAAGAGTATCGAACTGAAAATATCCTTGTTCTGTGGTGCTGGCCTGATAGTTACTCTTCGTTCCCTGATTAATTGCTCTTATGCTTACTCCTGCGAGCGGTTTGTTTGAGACACTTTGTACAGCGCCCTTTACAAGAGGTTGGCCTTCTTGCGCCCACAACTGCTGCCCTAACAGACAAGTAGCCAACAATAGGCTACTTTTAAGTTGTTTAAATGCATTCATTTGGAAATTGGTTTTAATTAATTTATTTGAATAATGGTATGGTATATTTTCTGTAATGCATATGAAGCTGCAAAATAACATCAAGCGGTTAGCTTTAACCTCATACAATGTTAAGCTTCTATTAACCACATTAAAAGGCAAATAATTGATACGCTTATATTATCGCTATTAGCGATTGTTATCATAAGATAGTTGTTAGGGCACTTACTTTACCAAAATCTGCTATAAATTGCTGCTAGTAACAGAATTGTGGTAACGCTTAATATAATTGACGATGGCTCAAGTTTGAACATCGCTTTTTCTAAAACAAAGGCCTTCGCACTTATTTTCGGTCCGGCTAAACTAATGGCAATCATTACCAACACCGTTGTTAAAAATGACCAACCTAAACAGATGAAAAAGGGTATCTCATAAACGCCTTCGGCATTGCGAAAGGCGGAATATAACCAGGTTTCAGGACCGAAAATATATACGGCAAATTGATTGAAGAAAATGGATGCCAAAAAACCTGTGATAATACCTGCTACTGCTGCCATACCGCTGGTACGTTTCCAGAACATTCCCAGTAGAAAGGTAGCCAATACACCAGGGCTGATGAAACTCGAATATTTTTGCACAAAAGTATAGCCTCCCTCACCACTAATACCCAATAAATCGTTCCAGGTAAAAGCTATCCCCAACAGCATTGCCACCACCACCACAATACGCCCGGTTTTCACCATGGTAACTTCGTCAGCATCTTTATTGAGGTATTTCTTATATACATCCATGGTAAAAATCGTAGAAATGCTATTCGCTTTCCCTGCCAAGGAGGCCACTATGGCTGCCGTTAAGGCAGCAACTGCTAAACCTTTTAAACCCGTGGGCAAAAAAGCCAATATAGCCGAATAGGCAGCATCTTTATTGCCCCCTTCCATACCAGGAAGCAAACCTTTTTGATAGAGTACATAGGCAATAATGCCTGGTAACATGACAATAACAGGCATCAAAATTTTGAGCAAACTGGCAAATAAAATTCCTGTACGAGCGGTTTTAAGGTCCGCCCCCAAAGCGCGTTGGGTAATATATTGGTTGCATCCCCAATAATTAAGGTTACTGATCCATTGTCCTGCGGCATACATACCAAAAGCAGGCAGAATCAGGTATTTATCGACATAGGTTTGCGATGCACCAACATCCGGCTTTTTAAACATTAGATGAAAATGATCTGGCGCCTCGCGCATAAGCACTTTAAAGCCCGCCAATGCATCTTTACCAAAACCAAAATTCTCACTTACGATGGTGAGCGCCATATAGGTTGTTGCCAAGCCTCCGATAATCAGCACGGCAACCTGTATAGCATCGGTATAGCCAATAACTTTCATGCCTCCAAGCGTAATAAATATGGCAAATAATGCCAATACGATCATGATTTCATGAAAATAAGCGCCGCCTAATAAACCATTGATAGCCAAAGCACCCAAATATAAAATAGATGTAAGGTTTACAAATACATAAAGAAACAGCCAAAAAATAGACATGATTAAGGCTACCTGCCCATTATACCGCATCGTTAAAAATTGCGGCATGGTGTAAATCTTGTTTTTGATATAAATAGGCATCAGGAAAAAGGCTACCAGTATTAAGGTTGCGGCCCCCATCCATTCGTACACGGCTACTGCAATCCCCGCAAAAAAACCATCGCCGCTCATGCCGATGAACTGTTCGGCAGAGATATTGGAAGCTATGATAGACGCACCAATTGCCCACCAAGTAAGTGAGCCTTCGGCCAGAAAGAAATTTTTAGAATCAGTTGTTTCAGCTTTCTTTTTTCTTTTATAAATCCAGTATCCGTATGAAACAACTAGAATAAAATATACTGCAAATACAAGATAATCCCAAATAGCGAGTTGGTTTGACATCGATAGCAATTAATATGAATATAGCGTAATAAAAAAGGTTAAAACCTATTAAGAACAGTTTTTTAATGTTAATATATTGTCGGCAAACTTAGATAAATTGATGCTATAATGCAAAGGCTTGCCAATATAGCCTATTTATTATAAGCTATACCGGTGTATCGAAGGTTTTATTCATTAAAACCGAAGTCTATCAGGAAGGTATTTAGCTACTAAATCTTCATAATAAGGTTTTAATTCATCCCAGTTAGGTGGGACGGGATTTTTGGAATACAGATCGTAAGGATTAAAAAGATTAACCCAATGGAACATTTCCTGGTCATGTTTATTCAAGAGATGGTCGTAAGCATGCTCGCGATGCTGTGCATAAAAGGAATGATAACGAAGCATGTAGAGCGCACTTTCAGGCAAATACTCTTTCATAATCTGATAAATGTACTCATCGTGCCCCCACGACAGTTGCACCTTATCTAGCCCACAATTGGGTTCATAAATACCATATTTGGTATTAAAAGTCTCGTTAGTATAGTCAGGATTATCTTTAAAAAACTCGGGGTAAACTATTTTATCTGAAAAGGCACAACCTAATGGAAAAGTATCGCCTACAACGGCCCATTGTGGTTCGCCAAAAAGGCACAGTACCTTGCCCATATCATGAAATAAGCCTGTAAGTACCATCCAATCGGGATGTCCATCTGCCCTGATCGCTTCCGCGGTTTGCAATAAGTGTTGGAATTGATCTAAATCGGTATCGGGGTCTGAATCATCCACCAACTGATTTAAAAAATCAAAAGCTTCCCATATTGGCATTTCCTTTTTATCAAATTTTAAAAAGTCCTTCTTCTTGTTTTCAACAAATTCGTAAGATTGATGGGTATGATTTAAACGATAAAATTCCTTTACACTATCGCGAGCAGGCTCTTCATAATTGCGGTATTCTTCTTTGGTTTTACTAGTTGCAATGGTATCCGGATCTGGATAACGGCGCAATAAATCGTCTTCCCATAACTCTAAATCTGGAAGAGGATTATTATTTATTTGATTGCTCATAACGCTGGTTATTTAGTGTTAGTTACGTTGTGTGTATCTTTTTATTAGCCAATTGGCTAATTAGCCCATCAGCTAATTGGTATAATCAAATTTGCAATAAATTCTTTAGGATAAATCACATTTGAATGGATATATTTACTTAATCGATTACGTGATACGCTAGTTTAAAATCAATAGACATTAAATACGGATATGGGAAATATCAGCATGAAGCACCTCGCAAAGGCACTTAATTTATCTACTGCAACGATTTCTAAAGCGCTAAGCGATAGTTATGACATCAGCGAGGAGACTAAACGTCGGGTTATTAAGCTAGCGGAGGAACTTCGTTATATCCCGAATGCGCATGCCAGCAGCTTAAGAGGAAAAAAAAGTAAGACGATTGCTATGGTAATTCCTGAAGTAGCCGATAGTTATTTTGCGCAAGCGATTAATGGCGTAGAAGCTATTGCTCAGGCGGCTGGTTTTCACGTACTGATTTACTTGACGCACGAACAGCTAATAAAGGAAAAGGCAATTTTAAAAGAACTTCTTAATGGACGGATTGATGGCCTACTGATATCTGTTACACGTCAAAGCGAGGAGGCCAGCCATATTAACGAATTGATCCGCACTGGAATTCCAGTGGTATTTTTTGATCGGGTTTTCGAAAATATCGGTAAAGGAGAAATTACTACAGATGATTACCATGCCAGCTATTTATTAACCGAGCACTTAATTGACCAAGGTTGCCATAATATCGATTTTTTATTATTCTCTAACGCATTATCGATAACTAAAAAACGACTGGAAGGATATCAACAGGCTTTAGTAGACAATGGTTTAAAATTCAATGCCAATAATGTTTTACGCTGCACTAATATCGATCAGGAGAATGAACAACTAATTAAAAAGAAGCTGGGCGGCAAAAACAAACCTGATGGAATCATTGCATCGGTAGAGAAACTCATTACGTGTACTTATCGAGCTTGCGAAGCAGAGCATATCAGCATACCAGATGCCATTAAAATTGCCGCTTTTTCTAACTTGCCAACCGCTTCTATTTTGCAACCACCAATTACTACAATTACACAGCCTGCTTTTGAAATGGGTAAAATGGCAGCAGCGTTATTGATTAAGGCGGTAAAGGGAAAACCATTTGATATAGAGGAGGCCAAAATCATTATTCCATCCATCCTTGAGATCAGAAAATCAACAAGTACTACAGGTTAACCTTTTTTCTTTTTGCTATCTTTATTTTATTTTCAACACCAGATGTCCATGAAATATTTTCTGCTATCTCTTCTATTGCTGGTTAGTGGTTATCACTTACTGGCCCAAGATCGCCAGGATTCTATAGCTATTGCACAGATACAGTGGCAAGATAAAACTATTAAGAGGGGTATTGTTTGGCGCCAAGCACATTTCAATCAATTATTTAATAGCCAACAAGAGATCAATTTGATAGCCATTGATCTAAATAATAAAGCTGTAAAGCTGGGTTTGGAAGGCTTTGCTGACACGCTTTTTCTTATGAGCGAAATTGCGAAAGCGACCCATGCAACTGTGGCTATTAATGGTGCATTTTTTGACACCAAAAATGGTGGTGGTGTTACTTTACTGAAAAAAGATGGAACGATTATAAACCGCACAACCATGTTTGACAAGAAAGGAAAGCCAACAGAAAGATCAAATGGTGCCTTGATATTAGATGGAAAGAGAACAACTATTATAAATGCCGATCCTGCTAATATGCTTTGGGATGAACAATTAAAAGCCAAGAACATGCTGGTTTGCGGACCGGTTTTAATCTCAAAAAATCATTTAGTAAACCTCGAAAAGAATGCTTTTAATGATAATAGACATCCGCGATCTGCTATCGCGATTTCAACAAATAACAAGTTACTCTTAATCACTGCTGATGGCCGTAATGCACAGGCACAAGGAATGAATCTGCATGAATTGGCCTTCTTTTTGAAAGTATATGGAGCAAAGGATGCCTTAAATCTTGATGGCGGAGGCTCAACAACTTTATACGTAAAAGGCCAAGGAACCAGCGGTGTGGTTAATTACCCCTCAGACAATAAGTTATTTGACCATCAAGGCGAAAGGAAAGTAGCCAATATACTATTGGTTTATTAGCCGCCTTCTTATACTATATATCAGTTGATATCCGATAGTTTTTCTAACAATAGGTAGCGATCTCGATGTTTTTCTGTAATTGCACGAGTTTCTACATCAATGTGCATAATTTGCGCCGGTTCACCTGCTTGTATTTCCGGCCATTCTGGAATGCCAAGACCGTTGGGATTAGCTGTTTTTATAAAATTTGCAAAGTAAGCCTGCATCACTGCTGAAACCTGATAATCTTCGGGTTGCCAATCATAAACCCGATTAGTGGGGAGATTACCTAAGGCATATTCAATTTCAGCAGAATGCACTGCACCAGTGGCTACGTCACCTTTTTCATTGCGCATGGCAGGCCTTGGCCTTGCATAGTGGTAACGATATACAGGTTTACCTCCTGTTTGGCTATGTAAATCTGCCCAACGCCAAGTACCATAGGCAATAAACTGATCGCTAGCAAAATCAGTTGCTACTTGTGCCGCCTCTTCCTCTGTGTGGGGCTTGTATACCTGTAAAAGCTGCTCTGCCTGAGCACCAAACTGCTCTTTTATCACTTTATTAAAATTTGCTATAGTTGGTTCTGCTGCATCCAACAAAGCACGGTAGTTAGATTCTTCAGAGTTCCAGCCAACTAACAAAGGTACTTTTGCCTGTGCTCCACGTTTAAATACGTCAATTGGGCTTTCTGTAAAAAAATAACCGTCTACATTAACCGGAAAATTTGCTTCGGGCTTTGTGGTTGCTGCTAACAGTTGTTCTGCGGGTATAGCCCGCAAGGCCGCTAACGAGTTGGCGTTTGCTGATGAGGCAAATGCTATGCCTTTCTTTTCTGCTTCTGCTAGCGAAGGCAAAGGCCGATTACCCAGCAAGGCCCCGCTTTCTCCGATGGCTGCATGAAAAAGTTTCTTTGATAAGGGAGAGGCCATCTGTGCACTTACAGAAAAAGAACCTGCCGACTCCCCTGCAATAGTGACTTTATCCGGATTACCTCCAAATGCTTCAATATTTTGCTGTACCCATTTCAATGCAGCAAATTGATCTAATAAACCATAGTTTCCGGACGCATGATAAGGCGATTCTTTAGTTAGTTCGGGATGAGAGAAAAAACCAAAAATACTTAACCGGTAATTTACAGTAACCGTTACGATGCCTTCGCGAGCCATGCGCTCTCCATCATAGCGTGGCTCAGAACCATCGCCAGCAACTAAACCTCCGCCATAGAAATATACTAATACGGGTAGTTTCTCTTTAAACGATTTTGCGGGCGTCCAAACATTGAGATATAAACAATCCTCGCTCACGCCGTCTGATCTAAAATTCATATCGCTAAAAATAGGACGCTGCATAGCCCTTGGCCCAAATTTATCTGCCTTCCGAACCCCTTCCCAATGCTGTACGGGCTGTGGTTCCCGCCAACGAAACTGCCCTACCGGAGGGGCAGCAAAAGGCACTCCTTTAAAGGAAGATATCCCTGACGTAAACACGCCTTCGAGAATACCATCTGCAATTTTCACCTGAGGTTTATTTGCCTCAACTCCAGACTGCGCATAGACAATTTGCGCTAGGGATAAGACTAAAACAGACAAAATAATTTTCATCGTTTATAAGGTTTAAAGAGGCAATATAGTATTAATTTCTTTTCCCGGCAACAGCTCCCTGTCTATAAAGCCCTACTTCTGCAATCATTGGATTTAGTCTCGAAGATAGAATCCGCAAACGAATCTCCCGTGCGGTAACTGCATCAAACTTCAATAATCGTTTATAGCCTACCGTCGTACCTCTTACGATTTCCTTCCAGCCGTTGCCCGTTTTGTATTCTAACACAAATTGCTCTATGCGTTGCCCTTTGCTGATAAACTCCTGCAAGGCAAGCACGTCAAAAGTGATCGGTTTCACTAGGTTGAATGCTATAGAAGCCGTACTATCACTTCGGGTAGTTGTCCAGTAGGTATCCTGCTTACCGTCTGTTAACTGCTTAAGCCTTTTTCTATTCGTGGTATTAATTTGGGCGCCGGCAAGCAAATTAGACGAAAATATACGATCAATCGAATGTTTCCATTCGCTTAAATTTCTTACATCATTTTCGTGGATCAGACCACGCTTATCCGGGGGGATATTTAATAGTAATACCCCATTTTTTCCCACGGAATTAAAATAAATATCAAGCAGTTTTTCAGGAGTTTTAACTTGGTTATCTTCCGCTTCATGATAAAACCAGCCCGGTCTGATAGAAACGTCCGTTTCAGCTGGATACCACACTAATCCCTTTGCATTGACTAGTTTATCCCGTCCACCGATATCATCTCCTTTCATATCGCCCAAGGGTTTAACTACCAGATCTTTTTGAGAAGTTTCGGAAACATTTGCCTGATCTAAATTATTGGACGGCAGCACACTCCATTCTGTCTCACGCCCATAACCTGTTTCTGTTCCTACCCAACGTACATCCGGCCCCATTACGGCAATAACTGCCTGTGGCTGTAGTTTCCGGATTAGTCTATACCATCTGGTAAAGTCGTATACCTGCTTCTTACCATTCGGACCTTCGCCATTTGCTCCATCAAACCAAACTTCATCTACTTTACCATATTGGGTAAGCAATTCGGTAAGCTGATGAACAAAAAAATCATTATATGCTCCAGTTCCATAACTGGCCTCATGCCTATCCCACGGTGAAAGGTAAACGCCAAAGCCCAAGCCTAATTTCCTACATGCCTCAGCTACTTCTTTTACCACATCACCCTTTCCATCTTTCCACAGGCTACTTGCTACAGAGTGATCAGTATATTTACTAGGCCACAAACAGAAACCGTCGTGATGCTTTGCCGTAATAATTACCTGCTTAATACCTCCGTCTTTCGCGGCTTGAACCCATTGCAGGGCATTAAGCGCCGTAGGATTAAACAATTTTGGATCTTCGGTACCATCTCCCCATTCCCTGCCGGTAAACGTATTGATCCCAAAATGGAAAAATCCGGTAACTTCTAACTTCTGCCAATTTAATTGCCGTTTGGTAGGAACGATATTTGCCGCTTTTTTAACAATTGTAGCTGGCGAATCACTTGAGTCTATTAAGATATAATGCTGGCCAAAAGCGCTTAATTGACAGCAGCAAACTAAAGCCATAATTATTAATTGTTTACCATTCATTATATTTTCTATTAATATTGACAAATATTAATATTTATAAATGATTCGTATTATGCTTTATTGGCGAAGCACTATGTTATATTAACATTAAAATGAATTAACCTTAACCGACTAAAAACGGTGTTAAAGATGGTTGACTACATGATTAATTTCGTGCCGAAGTTGCTCTACCACTGGTTGGTCTTGAGGAAAAAATAGGTTTTTACTTTCTATTTTATACGCAACTTTATGCAAGGTAGAAAAACCTAATGTTAAGGCGGTAGCCCGAATTTTATGGGTTATATGTTTTAACGTATCGACGTCATGTGTATTATAGGCCTGTTCTAAGCCTTTTAGCGATTCTACAAGTAAAACTTTTGCGACACCAATAATTTCATCAGCATCTTTTCCCTTTATATCAAGCACCTTAGCTAATCTTACATTTACCTGCTGGATGACTTCGGCTGTTTGCTGCGGACTGTCTACAAATCCCTGCCCCATCCCATTGCCTGTTAACCATTTCTCAACCACCAAACTAAGTGTATCTTGCAAAACAGGCTTACTGATATAATCATCCATACCTGCTGCAAGACATTTTTCGCGCTCGCCGTTTATTATCCCTGCGGTAAGCGCAATAATGGGTACATTTTTCCCATACGCTAAGTGGCGGATACTTCTAGTTAATTCATAACCATTCAGTTTTGGCATTTGAAGATCGGTTATAACCAATATAGGTTTAAATTTTTTAAATGAATCGAACGCCATTTGTCCGTCGGTTGCTTCAATCAGTTTTACATTAGGAATAAGATTTTTGAAATAAGATTTTATTAATAACATATTAGTAGGATTGTCCTCAGCCATTAAGATGGATATAGCCGATGTATTTGTTTCATCCGACTTTTCTTCCTTAAGTCTTTTGTGTAACGCTCTAGGTGTGGCTTCGAACTTATTTTCGTTTACCAGCGGCAAGGTTAAGTCAAAGGACCCCGCCTTAAGTTTCCTTTTCGAATAGTTATGGATTAAGAACCATTTTAAACATACAATAGACAAGAGAGAACCAACCATTAAAAGTATACTCCTCTGTAATATACTGAATGAAAAAATGAGCCCCGCTATTAAGCATACAACGCTTGTATCAATGACGGTAATTGGTACTACTTTTTTATCAAAAAAATTCCTCTTTGCGATCAAATTTTCCTTCACATCTGCTACACCCCTACTAAAACCAAAATCTTCCAATGACTTTTTATTTTATAAAACATTAAATAACAAATATTTAAATATTAAAAAAACATATTTATAAGTTATTTCAAGATATAAAGCAAATATCATGCTATTTTTTTGAGGAGATAATTTGCCTTCTAATGCGGTCTATGCTGAGCAAAAAGATCGCCATGGTATTGGTATAATAAGAGCGATACCGAAATTAGGGGAAAACTGAGAATTATAAATCCGGAAAAATAAACGTCTTATGTTTAATATACTGCTATTCGATGTGTGCGCTGCTTATAGGGAATCATTTCCTTGCTACTACTTCTTTGAAAACCAATAGCTTTAGATTGCTTGACTGGCATATGGCAATCTATACAATTGTCTTGCCCAGCAAGTAAGGCTTTTTTATTTAGCGAAGTATGTTGCACTGTTTCATGGCACTTCTTACAGTTTTGGGAATATACCGCAACGCTAGGTATAACCTCATTGTGCACGCTATGGCACGAAGTACAATCTAAATTACTTAATTGGTAACATTTACTCGCTTGCAACAGCTGCTTCTGCTTTCCGTGTACATCCGGATCTTCGCCCGAATAAGAAGTATACTCCGGTAAATTTCTAATAGTATCGCCTGGTTTAAAGAAGAAAGTGGGATTTAATAGCTGCAAATTGGCACCCGAGTGGCATACGCCACACATATCGACCTTTTGCGCTTGGGATAATTGGTTATAGCTAGCGATATATTTTGCATCTTGTGTGGCTGGATGTTCTTGATGAAACTTTACATGCGCAGCCGCTGGGCCGTGGCAGCGTTGGCAATCAATCCCCACGATTAAGGAATTTTTAACAAACTCTTCTTCTATAGTTAAATTTTTAGCGACAATCTTTCTGGCGTCTACATAAGAACTATGACATTCCATACATTTGGTAACGATAGCACGGCCAAAATAGATCTGATCTGATGGAAAGCCCGGACTATTAACCCATTCTCCCTCTTGAACTAAATAATTTAATGGGAGCTGCATCAGTTTATTTCCATACCAATAGGCTAAGGTGTAAGCAGTTATACCTGCGCCAAAAGCGACATCCGCACGCTCTTCTTTTACATGCTGGCCATTAACATAAGCAATCTGATGGATACCGTCTTCTCTTTTTGCTATACCGACTTTCGTTTTATTGTTGAATATATAAGTCCCCTCGTTTAAACCCAGACTATCTACAACACTTGCAGACGAGACCGTACGAGATGCTTTAAAATGCGCGTTATGAAAATAATGGTCGGTAATATCTTTATGGCATTGTATACAGGTTTCTTGAGCGGCATAATTTTCTCCTCTTACGTCTGTAGGCTGTTGTTGGGTACACTGCGTAATAATGATGACGATACAGCAGATAAGGAAGAATAGCAAAATGAGACGTTTGCGGTTCATAAAGTTTATACGAATTGATTTTTTTCAAAACTGAGGAAAGGTAAGGATTTTTGTATAGAACATAATCAGGTAATCGGCAAGATTTACAAGAAATAAAAGCAGCAAATAGGTTTAAACAAAAAGACCGCGCAAAAATCATCATGCTTTTTATAAAAAAATTCTTCGTATTTAGCGATTTTTGAAGCAAGCTAAAATAGCTTTTGCCGCTCTAAAATGACGTAAATCCAGTTACGACATCGTTTTCGTAAAATTACATTATAACATAACTGTTACAATCGTCCTTTGAATTTATTCTTTAAAAAATTCATATCTTCAAAATCTATAATCCAATCTCGGGATTGATTAAACGTAGAAAACTCGAGAAAAAACTTAAAATTAAACAATAAACTTTACATACTCAGCAACCTTTTATCTGTTACATAAGACAAACGTTTAAACAGGTTCTAATCTACTAAAAAATGAATACGAAAGATTCTTCCAGAAGGCTATTTCTTAAAAGGGCAATGATGTTCTCTGCGGCAGCTGCAATTAGTCCTGGCATTATACATGCTGCAACAAATCCTTTTCATATACCGAAAATAGCTAAAGCAGGTGAACGCGTTAACCTTGCTTGTTGTGGTATAGGTAATAGAGGAGGAGAAATTTTACGCGAATTCCATAAAACCGGCTTAGCAAATTTTGTAGCATTTTGCGATGTAGATATGGGGGCGCCACATACCCAGGAAAATCTCAAGCTGTTTCCGGATGTGCCACGCTTTAAAGATTTCCGCGAAATGTTCGACAAAATGGGCGACCAGATAGAAGCCGTTACGGCTGGTGTGCCTGATTTTTCGCATTTCCCTATTGTGATGGAGGCTATAGGTCGAGGTATTCACGTATATACGGAGAAACCTATGGGACGAACATTCAATGAGGTTGAATTAATGATGAAGGCGGCTAAGAAAAATCCGAAAGTGGTGACACAGATGGGTAATCAAGGACACTCTGAAGCCAACTATTTTCAATTCAAAGCCTGGGTAGACGCGGGTATTATCAAAGATGTAACGGCGATCACGGCACACATGAACGCCCCACGGCGTTGGCATGGCTGGGATCCAAATATCAAATCCCTGCCCGCTGGGGAACCTATCCCTTCTACATTGGACTGGGACACCTGGTTAATGACACGACCTTTTCATAACTATAATCACGATTACATCAACGGACAATGGCGCTGCTGGTACGACTTCGGCATGGGAGCTTTGGGCGATTGGGGTGCACATATCTTAGATACGGCCCATCAGTTTCTCGACTTAGGTTTACCAGAAGAGGTGAACGCGGTAAAATTGACTGGCCATAACGATTTCTTTTTCCCAATGTCGTCTACCCTTTCTTTCAAATTTCCTAAACGCAAAAAAATGCCGGCGCTGGAAGTTACTTGGTATGATGGTATAGACAACCTCCCTCCTATTCCGAAAGGTTATGGTGTTTCTGGACTGGATCCAAACATCCCACCTCCAAGCAACGGGGCTATTGAGCCTGCAAAGCTCAATCCAGGAAAAATCATCTACAGTAAAGAATTAACGTTTAAAGGTGGGACACACGGCAGCACTTTGTCGATCATTCCAGAAGAGAAAGCAAAAGAGATGGCTTCTAAATTACCTGAAGTTCCGGTAAGTCCATCCAATCATTACAAGAATTTCTTATTGGCCTGTAAAGGTGAAGAAGAAACCCGCTCGCCATTCCATATAGCCGGTCCACTTAGTCAAGTATTCTGTTTAGGTGTGTTAGCGCAGCGATTGAACACCAAATTGCTATTCGATCGGGACAAGAAAATCATCACCAACAATAAAATAGCCAATGAATTATTGGTTGGCGAGCCTCCCAGAAAAGGCTGGGAAGAATACTATAAAATTTAATTGCTGCATTACGCCCATGCCTCGTTAATCATCAAGGCATGGGTTCGCTTCTCTTTGTATATAAAAACATTTTCTCTAAGTTTGAATATCGTTATTTGATTATAGTCAATTGTAATACGTTATACAACAGATGAAACATGTTTCTATTTTGATTCCTCAAGGCCAAACAAGTCTTACTAATATTGAGGGTACCCGCCAGCTATTTTCGGAGGTAAATACTTATTTACGGCATATCGGTAAAAAACCTTTATTCGATATTGAATTAGTAGGAATTAATGCCAATATCAGTCAGCAGGAAGGGCTATATACTATAAAACCTAACAGGCTGGTACATAACGTTAACAAGACCGACCTAATCATTATTCCTGCCGTGTTAGGCGATGTAGAAAATGCGCTAAAGCTTAATGAGGATCTTATACCCTGGTTAATAGAACAATATAAGCAAGGTGCAGAAATTGCCAGCTTTTGCATTGGTGCATTCTTTTTAGCAGCGACGGGTTTATTAGATGGTAAACAATGCGCTACCCATTGGAAATTTGCCAATGAATTTAGAAAGTTATACCCGCAGGCTAATCTTGTTGATGATAAAATTATGACGGAAGATAATGGTATATATACATGCGGTGGTGCTTTCTCTTATACTAATTTGCTCTTGTACCTTATAGAAAAATATGCTGGCAGGGGTATCGCTGTTCTGATGTCGAAGATGTTTATGATTGATATCGATCGCCAAAGCCAATCGCCATTTATTATATTTAAAGGTCAAAAACAACATGAAGACGATCTCATTATTAAGGCCCAGGAATTTATAGAAAAAAATTTCCAGGAAAAAATCACCATAGATCAGTTGGCGAACCTGCTAGCGTTAGGACGGAGAAGCTTAGAACGACGATTTAAAAAGGCTACTAGCAACACGGTAACAGAATACATACAGCGGGTAAAAATGGAAGCGGCAAAAAAAGAATTGGAAACGAGTAGAAAAACTGTTAACGAACTAATGTATGAAATCGGCTATTCGGACACGAAGGCTTTCCGATCTACGTTTAAAAAAATAACGGGCTTATCTCCCATTGCTTATCGCAATAAGTACAATAACGAATCTACACTTTTAGCGACCCGGTAAAAGCAATGGTCCAGCTATGGTAAAGCTGCAGCTAGGCCTACTACTAGTTATTTATAATAAAGGTGATATCAGCCTTGCAGCCTGTTCCAGCAACTGTTTGTACCATGGTCGTTTGCTCCATAAAACGGCATCAATTTTTTCCGACCCCTTCAGATCTTCAAAAAACACGTCTCGTAGCTGCGCCGCAATTGCTGTATCATATACCAGCGCATTTACTTCAAAATTTAAATCAAAGCTCCTATTATCCATATTGGCTGTACCTACAATAGCCATACTTTTATCCGTCACCATGGTTTTACTATGAATAAATCCCCTATTATATTGGTAAATTTCAACGCCAACTTTCAGCAACTCTTGATAATAAGAACGTCCAGCTATATTAACCAACCAAGAATCTGAAATACCTGGTAATAAAATTTTTACGGATACACCGCTTAATGCTGCAATGGTAAGGCCAATAACCAAGCTTTCGTCTGGGATGAAATATGGTGTAGTAATTAAAATCTCCTTCGTAGCTAAGTTTATAGCCTGCAATAGAGAAAACATAATGGTTGGCGTATCTGAATCTGGGCCACTCGCCGCTATCTGCATGACTTTATTGCCAATAACGGGTAAATCTTTAATCGGAGGAAAATAAACAGCGCTAGGTTTTATGCTTTCATTTGCACAAAAATTCCAATCGCATAAAAAAATATGTTGGAGATATTGCACTCCGGGACCATCAATACGCAAATGAGTATCACGCCAATACAGCTTATCGGGATGCTTGCTGTTGTTGATATATCTATCGCTAACGTTAATACCGCCTACAAATGCCGTACACCCATCTACTACGATAATTTTGCGGTGATTGCGGTAATTAAGTCGGTTAGCCAAAGCAATAAAAAGAACCCGCGAAAAGGGAAATACTTTTACTCCGCCCGCTTTTAAACGTTTAACCAATTTTCTTCGAATGGAGCTGCTGCCAAAATCATCATAAATAAAACGAACGGTTACCCCGTCTTTTACTTTTTGAATCAGCGTCTGCTCAATAGCTCTGCCTATTTCATCATCTTCGTAAATGTAATATTCAATATGAATATGATTTTTAGCGTCACGCAATGCCTGCAATACCTCGGGAAATTTATTCTCACCATTTATCAAAAGCTTTACCGCATTGTTAGCTGTTAACGGACTCATGCTATCGCGCAATAACATCAGCATAAGTTCTCTATTCTGGCTAATATCTTCACGACTTTCTTCAAAGGTTGTTTTAGAATATTTAAAGATTTCTTCGGCCATTTTTTTTGCCAAGCTCTCGTCTTCAATGAGTTTTTTACTGTACATCTTTCGTTTACGGTAATTGATACCGAAGGAAAAATAGAAAATAATGCCAGCGATAGGCAGAAAAACAACCAGCAGCAGATAGGCCAGTGTTTTCGTATTATTCCGTGTATCGTAAACAATACGCAAGCATACTAGAATCGCTATAAGAATATAAACAATTTCGTAAATGAGTAGCCAGTCCATAGTGATTTAAATAAATGGTTACATATTGTTATGCACAGCCAAAAATAGTTAAAGAAAGGAGTATAACAAAAAGGGAATGGTGTATCTTGGGGTATATACCTTCTTCATTGAATGACGGAAGCCTGAACGCCATAAATGAACACTTGTAAAAAAAAGCAAATTTATCTAAGTTTACCAAAATTAAAGTGAACTAAATATGAACGCCAGGGAAAAGCAGGCACTTTTCATCAAAGAGTACCTGAACCCATTATTAAAACGAAGTGGTTACCGTGCCAAGGGAACGTCGTGGCGACGTTGGCAGAATGGGTTTTACATCGTTATTGACCTAAAAAACTATTCGAGAAACAAAGATTATGTAGATTTCTGCTTTAAGATCGGTATTACGGTAAAAGCGCGGATCAGAGAAGCGGCGAAGAATAGAACGCGGTACTATAACCTATCAATTTCGCAAAAGGAAGAATACTATTTGCCAGATGAGCGTCAGGATCATAACTTTAGGCATGGATCTGGCTACCGCATTATGGCAAAAAATGACCTGGACGATTTTGTTCTTGAACTTTTTAATGATTTTCACCATTACATCCTTCCTAAGTTGGAGAAACTCCGAACATTAAAAGCCTGTCTTGAATATTACCGGCAACAACCAGTTGCTTCGGCATGTTAATACCAATTAACACCTAACCCAATATTTATAGATTTGTAGTCCATCGTAAAAGGAATTGAATCAAAATCGTTGTTTAAAGTACTTTAAAACACATATAGATTTTCTCTAAAAACAAAAACCCGCTTTACGGTGCCGTAAAGCGGGTTTGTAGCCCGTAGGGGAATCGAACCCCTGTTTCTAGAATGAAAATCTAACGTCCTAACCCCTAGACGAACGGGCCATTGT
>Ga0182736_1000394_pt1 | contig 70783 bp, 69 predicted proteins | sample eDN5th30CKraftBY_FD_128882 | JGI IMG/M metagenome (GOLD analysis project Ga0182736, IMG submission 128882) | Enriched backyard soil microbial communities from Emeryville, California, USA - eDNA 5th pass 30_C Kraft BY (version 2) (version 2) | ecosystem: Environmental > Terrestrial > Soil >... | reverse complement strand
GCAGCGGCGGCGGGATGGTTGCCGCCGCGACGATGTCGCTGCCGGAACGGGCCGAGGCCGGGCGCAATTACGACTACCGCTACTGCTGGATCCGCGACCAGTGCTACACCGGGCAGGCGATCGCCGTCGCAGGACCCCATCCGTTGCTCGATGACGCCGTCCGGTTCGTCACCGAGCGGGTGCTCACCGACGGGCCCGACCTGCGGCCGGCCTACTGCGTCGACGCCACCGCGCCACCGCCGGAACAGGATCTGTCGCTGCCCGGCTACCCGGGCGCGGCGGCCAAAACCGGCAACTGGGTACGCGACCAGTTCCAGCTGGACAGTTTCGGGGAGGCGCTGCTGCTGCTGGCCGCCGCGGCCCGGCTGGACCGGTTGGACAGCACCCATTGGCGTGCGGTACACACCCTGGTCGCCGCGATCGAAAAGCGTTGCGGCGACGCTGACGCCGGGGTGTGGGAGCTTGACAACCACCGCTGGGCGCATTCGCGGTTGATGTGTGCGGCGGGTCTGCGCCAGATCGCCGGGACGGCGTCCCTTCGCGAGGGCGCCCACTGGCAGCAACTGGCCGACAAGCTGGTTAGCGACACCAGCAGCGACTGCCTACACCCCGACGGCAGGTGGCAGCGTGCACCGGATGATTCTCGGGTGGACACCGCCCTGCTGCTGCCCGGTGTGCGCGGAGCCGTCCCCGGCGACGATCCCCGCACGCTGGCCACGCTGGCCGCGGTGCGCGCTGATTTGACCCGGGACGGCTTCGTCTACCGCTACCGGCCCGACCAACGCCCGCTCGGTGAAGCCGAGGGCGCGTTTCTGCTGTGCAACTTCGTGATGGCGCTGGCCGATCACCAGCAGGGCGACGATCTTGCGGCGCTGCAGTGGTTCGAGCGGGGCCGCACCGCGTGCGGCCCGCCGGGACTGCTCACCGAGGAGTACGACGTGGGCCAGCGCCAGTTGCGCGGTAACCTGCCGCAGGCGTTCGCGCACGCGCTGCTGTTCGAATCGGCGCACCGGCTGGCCGGCGCTGTCACGGCTTGAGCAGGATTTTCACCGCGCCGTCGCGCTTCTCCTGAAATATCTCGTAGGCGTGCGGAGCCTGCTCCAGCGGCAGTTCGTGGGTGGCGAAGGTGTCGACACCCAGCGGGTCGTCGTCGGTCAGCAGCGCCATCATCCGGTCGACCCGCGGTTTGACGTTGGCCTGCCCCATCCTCAGCTGAATCTGCTTGTCGAACAAGGTGAACATCGGCAACGGGTCCAGTTTGCCGCCGTAGACGCCGACGATCGACACCGTGCCGCCGCGGCGCACGACGTCGATAGCGGAGTACAGCGCGGCGAGCCGGTCGATTCCGGCCTTGCTGATCAACGGGCCGGCGACGGCGTCCGGCAGCAGGGAGCTGAGCTGCTGCACGGCCTTGGCGCCGCCGGAGCCGTGCGCCTCCATGCCGACGGCGTCGATCACCGCGTCGGTTCCCCGCCCGTCGGTGCGGTCACGGATCGCCTCGCCGAGGTCGGATACCTCACGCAGGTCGATGGTTTCGATCCCCCGCCGAGACAGCCGGCCCAGCCGCTCGGGCACCAGGTCTACGCCGATCACCCGGGCTCCCTGATGGGCGGCGATGCGGGCCGCCATGTCGCCGATCGGCCCGAGCCCCAGCACGGTCACCGACCCGCCATCGGGTATCGCGGCATAGTCCACCGCCTGCATCGCGGTCGGCAACACGTCGGACAGGTACACGAACCGTGAATCCGGTGGCCCCTCCGGCACTTTGATGTGGGTGAACTGCGCCTGGGGCACCCGAAGGTACTGTGCCTGCGCGCCCGGAACCTGGCCGTAGAGCTTGGAATAGCCGAACAGTGCGGCGCCGGTGTCCTGCTCACGCACCCGGGTGGTGTCGCACTGGGTCGGCAGGCCCTGGCGGCACATCCAGCAGTGCCCGCATGCGATCTGGAACGGGATGACCACCCGGTCCCCCGCCTTGAGGTTGCTGACCCCGCGCCCGACCTCCTGGACGACACCGATCGGTTCGTGGCCCATGATGTCGCCGGAATCCATGAACGCACCGAGCACCTCGTAGAGGTGCAGATCGGATCCGCAGATGTTGGTGGTCGTCACCTCGATCACCGCGTCGGTCGGCTTCTCGATCACCGGATCCGGAACGGTGTCGACTTGGACATTGCGCTTGCCCTGCCATGTGACTGCCCGCATCGGATCGCCTCCGTCGTCTCGTGAGAACACCGCCCGGCTACCCGCCCGGATTGCGGCGCAAACGCGTGTCCATCACCCAACGGCACAGGTTTAGCGGCAGCCCAGCCGGGTACGCCGCGGAAAGCAAATCCACCGCCGTGTAGGGAGCCGCCATGTTCGTCCACAACAAGGAGATGCAGTTCGAGATCCGGGTCGAGCGGCCGGATCCGCGCTTCGCCAACCTGCTTCAAGAGCAGTTCGGTGGTGAGAACGGCGAACTGAAGGCGGCGATGCAGTATTTCACCCAGGCGTTCCTGCTGCGTCGCAAGAACCCGAAGATGTACGACCTGTTCATGGACATCGCCACCGAGGAGCTCAGTCACCTCGAGATGGTGGGTTCGCTGATCACCTTGCTGCTCGACGGCCTCAACGACGACCTGAAGAATGCCAACGAGCGCTGCGACTGGATGCCGGCAGTCGCCAACGGCGACGGTCGCGAGCAGATCATCCACCAGGTGGCGCTCAACCCGCTGCACTTCATTGAGACCGGCGGCGGTCCGCACGTGAGCAACGCCGCGGGCACCCCGTTCACCGGCGCCTACATCAACGCCAACGGCGACCCCTCGGTGGACCTGCGCAGCAATCTCGGCGCCGAGTCCCGGGCCAAGGTCGTCTACGAATACCTCAAGCAGTTCACCGACGACCCCGGAGTGCAGGACACCCTGACCTTCCTGATGACGCGTGAGGTCACCCACTTCCAGCAGTTCACCGCCGCCCTCAACGAGCTGCCGGTCAACTTCCCACCCGGGCAGGCACCGGGCGACGAGCGGTTCCAGAACGTGGCGTTCAACATGTCCGAGGGCGAGACCAGCCGGGGTCCCTGGAACCAGGGGCAGGGGCCCTGGCCGAAGGGCATCGAGTGGGAGTACGTCAAGAGCCCGACCCGGGATTGGCTCGGCGGTTCCGTACGGCAGAACCGCGGTCCCCAGGACAACCCCGACGGTAGCCCCGCCGTACAGTCCGAGAAGCCGTTCGCGCACGAACAGCACAGCGCCACAGGGTAATTGGAAGGCCGCAGCGATGACACGACGCGGTGACGAGCGACCGGATCACGCGAAGGACCTGGAGGACACCGTCGACCGGCTCGACGAGAAGGTCGCCAAGGAGCACGATTACGAGACCCCGGCCCGTGAGAGCCCCCGGCACGGGTCACCGGACGAACCGCCGGACTAGGCGCTCGGCCGGCAGCTCTTGACGGTCAGCTCTTGGGGGCGTCGGGCGGGTTGTCCGCCGCCCGGCCGCTCAGGTGATCGCGCAGATGGTCGACGGCGCCAGCGGCCACGCCCAGGGTGTTCTGGGCCAACCCGCCAGAGGGGGCGTTGGGGTGCGGCCGGGTCTGGGCGATCATCTTGGCGGTTTGCAGTTTGTCGCCCAACTGCTCGAGGTCGTGGATGCTGACCGCCGTTTGGAATCGCGGCCACACCACGTTCTGCTCGTAGTCGATGTGCTCACGGGCCGCCGCGATGAATTCGTCCAGCGCCCGGTGATACTCGGACTCGCCGGGGTGGCCGTCCTCGAGCTGCTGCAGGAGCGCCTTGCCGGCTTCCTCCTGGCCGATGGCGTGGTCCGCCAAGGCGTCGCCGTCGTCGAGCGCTGCCCGGACCGCGGGCCAGAACAGTTGTTCCTCGATCGCCTCGTGCTGCGACTCGGCGATCACCAGATTGGTGACCATGGTCGCCAAGCCGCTCGCGTGGTCACCGTCGCCCCGCGGCGCGCCGTCGAGTACTTCCAGCATGCCCAGCACACTTTCGTGGTCGGCACGAAGAAAGGTCAATGCGTCCATCGGTTTCCCTCCCGGATCAGCTCGGCATTCGACCGATCGCATACCCATCGCGTCGCGGCCGAAACCCACCGTGGTGGCGCCGGGCACGTTTCACCGGCGCGGTACCGGGTAACTGATCGACCATGACGTCGTTGTGGCTCGCTGACAGGATCGCGACATCGCCGGCTTCGGCCACCGTGGAGGATCTGCCCGCGTTCGCCGATGTGGTGGTGGCGGGCGCCGGTATCACCGGATTGATGACCGCGGTTCTGCTGGCGCGAGCGGGCCGGGAAGTGCTGGTGCTAGAGGCCCGGACCGTCGGTTCCTGCGCAACCGGCAACACCACCGGCAAGATCAGCCTGCTGCAGGGCACCCAGCTGTCACGATTAACGGCCAAGCACGGGAAGCACATGGCGGGTGCCTACCTGGACGGCAACCGTGCCGGGCAGGACTGGCTGCTGTCATTCTGTGCGGCAAGCGGTGTCGCGGTGCAGCGCGAGGACGCCTACACCTTCGCCCAGTCCGAGCAGGGCGTGCGGGCGGCGCGCGCCGAATTCGACGCGTGCCGCGCGGTGGATCTGCCGGTGACCTGGGAGGCGCGGGCCGACGTGCCGTTTCCCTATCACGGCGGGGTGCGGCTGGGCGAGCAGGCGCAGTTCGATCCGATGCAGTTCCTCGACGCGCTGCGCGCCGAGTTTCTCGCCATCGGCGGACAGCTGGTGGAACACGCTCGGGTGCAACGTGTCTCCGGCGGGCGAGATGGATTGAGGTTGCAGGTCGACGGTCCGCGAGTGCGCGGCGAACTGCAGGCCAACCGACTGGTGCTGGCCACCGGCATCCCGGTCCTGGACCGTGGCGGATTCTTCGCCCGGGTCAAGCCCAACCGCTCGTACTGCATGGCGTTCGACGTGCCCGGCGAGATCACCCGCGCGATGATGATCTCCACCGACTCGCCGACCCGATCGCTGCGCTACGCCCTGTCCGACGGCTCCGAGGTGCTGGTCGTCGGCGGGGCGGGACACATCGTCGGTCGCGCCAAGCACGCAGGCGATGCGCTGGCCGAACTGGAGTCGTGGACGCTGCGGCATTTCCCGGATGCGACCCGTACCCACCTGTGGTCGGCGCAGGACTACGCTCCCGCCGACGAGCTTCCCTATGTCGGGCCGATCCTTCCCGACAGCGACACCATCTGCGTGGCAACGGGTTTCAATAAATGGGGCATGACCAACGGGGCGGCCGCAGCGCTGGCGTTGTCGGGCCGGCTGCTGGGCAGGCGTCCGGAATGGGACCGGGCGTTCGCCAGTTGGAGCACCCACGAGCTGCGCGGCCTGTCCACCGCGATAACGGCCAATCTGGAGGTCGGATTCAATCTCGCAAAGGGGTGGATCGCCCCGACCGCCCGCATCGGCCGACAGGGTCTGGGGCACGACGCTGCCGGTGTGGTCAGCGGACCGCCGTGGCACCTGCAGGCCCAATGCCGGGTGGACGGCGTCGAACACCGGGTCTCGCCGGTCTGCCCGCATCTCGGCGGCATCGTCAACTGGAACGACGCCGACCGGGCCTGGGAGTGCCCGTTGCACGGGTCGCGTTTCGCCCCCGACGGGACGCTTCTGGAAGGCCCCGCCACCCGCGGCCTGACTGCCGGTGACTGATGAGGTTGACGGTGTGCGGCGGGTGTTTCCGGCCCGGGATCGCCGGGTACTGCGCAGATATGGCGTTTCATGTGACCCACGTTCAGATGTGCCTCAAGGGTTTCGACTACCCGGGCACAGCGGCGGAACTCGCCGAGCACGCCCAAAGCAACGGGGCCGACCCGAGGCTGGTCGACACCCTGCGGGCGTTGAAGAGGGGGAGCTTCGACGGGCTGGACGAGGTGATGTCATCGCTGTCGGCTCAGAACGTACTGGGTGGGTGAGCCGCCACCGGCTACTCCAGCTGATCGCGTAGTTTGGCCAGTGATTTGGCCAGCAGGCGCGAAACGTGCATCTGCGAGATGCCCACCCGCTCGGCGATCTGGGTCTGAGTCATCGACTCGAAAAATCGCAGTATCAACACGGTCCGTTCCCGTTCCGGCAGTGCGTTGAGCAAGGGCCGTAACGCTTCTCGATCCTCGATCCGGTCCATCCCGGCGTCGATGTCACCCAGGGTGTCGGCGATCGAGCGGACGTCGTCCTCATCCGAGCTGCCGCCGCTGTCGATGGACAGGGTGTTGTAGGAGCTGCCCGCGACCAGCCCTTCGACGACCTCGTCACGACTCAGCTCCAGATCACGGGCGAGTTCCGAGGCGGTCGGCGCCCGGCCCAGCGTCTGCGACAGGTCCGCGGTGGCGGCCCCGAGCCGCAGGTGCAGCTCCTTGAGCCGTCGGGGCACCTTGACCGACCAGCTGTTGTCCCGGAAATGGCGGCGGACCTCGCCCATGATCGTCGGGACGGCGAACGAGACGAAATCCGACCCGGTCTCGACGTCGAACCGTGTCACGGCGTTGACCAGACCCACCCGCGCGACCTGAACCAGGTCGTCGCGCAGCTCGCCGCGGCCCTCGAACCGACGGGCGATGTGGTCGGCCAGCGGCAGGCACCGCTCGACGATCTTGTCTTTGCGATTCCGGAAATCGGCGGAGCCCGGCTCGTATTGAGCCAGCTCACGAAACATGTCCCCGACGTCGGAATACTCCGAGCCTGATTGGGAGCCGCTCCCGGCGGCGCGCGGGGTCACCGCCTGGATTCCGCCCGCCGGGTCGTCAACGTCACACCGAAGACCTCACCCGCGCCGTCGGATTCGGGGCCGACGCGGAAGGTTTGCACGTCATCCACCAGCGAGGTGAGCACATGCCAGCTGAAGCTGCCCGGCGTCAGCACCTCGACTCCGCCGCCGGCGGCCGACGCCTCGATCGCGATCTCGTCGTCGTTCGGGTCGATGACGACTTTCAGTGTCGCGTTCGGGGCAGCGCAACGGATCAGCTGGGTACACAGCTCGTCGATCGCCAACCGGAGATCGGCCACCGTATCGACGTCGAGGTCCTCGTAGGTCGCGATCGCGCCGACGAGCATGCGCACCACCGCCAGATTCTCCAGCCGTGGCGCAACCCGCAATTCGACGGCACGCTCGCTACACGACCGTGAGGTCCGGCCGCTGTGGATGTCAGTCATAGAGCCTCCCGGCGATGTCGGACCGAGATTACCGCTGCGAACCAATGGACCATTCACGCAGTCATCGCCGCATGGTCGGCCGCCCGGAGGTTAGTCACGGGAGGTCTGTACCCGGTTCTCGGTCAACTCAATCATCGATTTGGCGCGCAGCGACACAACGGCCCGGCCGGATAACCGGCCGGGCCGTCTGCGGTCCGGAAATCAACTGGTCGAATGCTGCCGATGCAACTCCGGGTGCGCCAGGTGCCACTGCCTGTTCACCCTGCCGATCCGCCGGTGCTCGATCAGCAGCCACAGTGCCCCGAGCACGCCGGCCAGCACCGCGAAGGCGGCGACCGCCAAGCCCTGGCGGTCGTGGCCGGTGGCGAATGCGGTGAGGCAGCCGGCCCCGGCGACCATGCTCACCACCAGCAAGGTGTAGCCCGGCCAGCCCATGACGTCGATTACGGCACGGCCGGCATGCGGCCGGGTCGTCCGGACATGGTCAACGGGGTCATGAAACGTGTCGCCCATGGCGTCTTCCTTTCTGCTTCGTCCGGCCAATCCGGAGGTCGCGCGGGGAGTCCTGACCATTGGTGTGGCGCACCCGAGCGCTACCAAAAACTATCGTAGTTCGATGTGATCTAAATAACGTCTGTGTTTCAGGATGTTCACAGCTATACCGCAGTGAGCCCGATGCAAAGGCCTCTGATCAGGGCATACCGCTGATCGGCCCAGCGCTCATAATCAGGACGAGAAGCATCAATGACAGCAGAAACCAGCCGGCCCCCTGCCACCCCCACCAGGTGCCACGCGCTCGCCACACCCGGTAGGTACGCAGGAATGCACGCACCCCGCCGGCGGCGAAGATCACCGGCGCGCCCGCGGCGAGCAGGGCCCGGTACGGCCTGCCACACGCCACGGTTTCGGCGGCCGGTTCACACGAGCTGGTCCACCACGCCGCGAACAAGACGAACGCCACCCCGACCGCGGTGATCACCCCGGCGAACCTGATCGCCGAGCGGACCTCTTCATCTTCCTGACCCAACCGGTCGCCACCGGGGCGCGGTTGCACGCGGCGTTCCATTCCTCCACCGTCCGCGCTGATCGGCTCTGCGTCAAGACGATTCGACGTTTGGGCCGCCGACCGGCCGGGAAGCCTTGCGGGTGTGGCGGGCCGACCGAGCATCTGGGCCTGTCGCATCCACGAAATCAGGGAGGGATTTTATGTCGGACGACAAGAAGAGCGGCCCCGAAGAAGGCATCCGCGGCACGATCGAGGGTGTCAAAGGCAAGGCCAAGGAAGCCGTCGGCACTGTGATCGGCAACGACGAGATGGCCCGCGAGGGCGAGGCACAGCAGGACAAGGGCGAAGCGCAGCGCGACGCCGCCAAGCGTGAGGCCGAGGCCGAATCGGCCCGGGCCGGCGCGGAAGCGGCCGAGGCGCGCCAACAGTCCCACCAGTAGCCCGATGGAAGATAGGCCCGGCCCGCGGCGCGGGCCGGGTCTATCGCTAGGCGGTTATTCACGCCCGGTAGCGGGTAATAGTGCCTTGAAAGGCACCGAGGAATTTCCGAGGGCGGGAGCCAGGCGATGGACATTCTGTTACTGACCGACCGGGACGAGTTCGAACAGTCCCTGTCGGTCCTACGCGTCTTCGGGCATTCGGTTGTCCGCGCTCCACTGGCCATCACCGCCCCGGCCGACTGCCACAGCGCCACAGCGGTGCTGGTGGACGGTTGCACCGATCTGACCATCTCGCGTGAGACCTGCCGGCGGCTGTGCACCTGGCTACCGTCGGCCGCGGTGGTTGCGGTGGTGAGCGCCGAAGACTTCGCCGCGGTCGACCTCGACTGGCAGGTCGACGATGTTCTGGTCGCTACCGCGGGGCCGGCCGAGGCGCATGCGCGACTGCGCTTGGCACTGGCTCGCCGCCGTGGATCAGTCCACAACACACTGCAATTCGGCGACCTCGTCATCCACCCGGACAGCTACACCGCGTCCCTGTCGAACCGCGAACTCGACCTCACCCTCACCGAGTTCAAGCTGCTCAACCATCTGGTGCGGCACGCGGGTGAGGCGTTCACCCGCACCAGGCTGCTGCGTGAGGTCTGGGGTGGCGGGGGCAGCCGCCGCAAGGTCGACGTCCACGTACAGCGGTTGCGCGCCAAACTCGGCCCCGAACACGAGTCGATCGTCGACACGGTCCGCGGCGTCGGATACATGACACCGGAGTCGCCTCAACCGCAATGGGCGATCGCCAACTGAGCCGATCGCGGACCTCGGAAACCGAACGAGAGCGCACAGCACATGACCGATCAGCCCGAAGTCGATCCCGCCACCGACACCACCGATGACGACACGCTGCCGGCCAGCGAGGCCACCGACTCCGACGAGCTTCGCAATGACGACGGGGATGCGACCGTCACGCCACCGCAGAGCTGGCAGCCGGGCGGCGCGGCGATCAACGAGTCACTGGATGACAAGCTGGCCGCCGAGCAACCCGACACCGGGGCGCCCCCAGGATCGGACGAGGCGGACCGGGCGATCACCGGCGGCCGCCCCCGCGCTCAAGTCTCCGGCAGCCCCGAAGACGGCGACTCGTTCTACAACGTCGAGGAGTGAGCGTCGAGGACGCCGGCGACGCCGGCTCAGTAGTAATCGCAGCCGTTGGCCAGCGGGCCCCACAGCGCGACGTACTCGGGAGCCTCGGGGGTGCTCTCTGCCTGTTCGACCAGCTGCTGACGCTGCGGGGGCGGCGCGGCCAAAAAGTTCTGCAGCCAGGACTGCGCCGCCGGCGTCGCGTAGAACTGCTCGGCGATCCCCGGTGACTGATCGGTCATCGCCGACACCACCTGGGAGTAGCTGCAGGTCGTGTTGACCGCCTCCTGCGGATCGGCGGATGCCACCACCAGACCGGCGGTGAGCCCAAGGGTCGCGCATCCGGCGGCGGTCAGTTGCACGAACCGGGGCATCAAAACACCGCGACCAGGACCAGCAGGTCGGCTACCAACAGGGCCCAGCCGCACGCCCAGACCGCGATCCCGCGCCGGCGTGTCGTCGCGAAGAAGAAGGCAAGGAACAGCGTCACCGCCGCAACGCCGGCCGCCCCGTGGTAGAGCAGGCCGAACAGCGAGGCGTTGACCCTCGGCGCCGGGCAGCCCGCGGTGCTGCACAACGCGGTGCCCGCCACCCTGGACAACGCGAACGCCATCAACAGCACCGCGCCCGGCGCGGTCAGCAGCGACAACGTCCAGTTGATCCACGTCCAGTCGCGCGCGGGCGCCTCCGGAGGCGACGGCGCCGGTGCCACGTCGGCGAAAATCGGCCGTGCCGTCCGGGCCCTGTCGTCCAAAACGGTCATGCCGCCCCCCCTTCACCGGTGCCCCGAATGACGGAATACCCGGCTGCGACCGGCACAAAACCGCACCACCCGGCAGCGCGGCCGCGAAGTTGGCACGATGGCGGGGTGAGCCGAGAACCCGCCACCGCGCTGGCCCGGTTCTCCGCGCTGACCCGGGACTGGTTCACCGGCACCTTCACCGCGCCCACCACGGCCCAGGAGCAGGCCTGGTCGGCGATCGCCGACGGACACAACACGCTGGTGGTCGCCCCCACCGGGTCCGGCAAGACGCTGGCGGCGTTCCTGTGGGCCCTGGACCGGCTGGCCGCGGAGCCGGAGCCGCCCTCGGGTGGCACCCGGGTGCTGTACGTGTCTCCGCTCAAGGCGCTGGCCGTCGACGTCGAACGCAACCTGCGCACCCCCCTGGCCGGCATCGGCCGCATCGCTGCGCACCGTGGCCTGCCCGCCCCGGCCATCAGCGTCGGGGTGCGTTCCGGCGACACCTCCGCGGCGCGGCGCCGTGAACTCATCGCCAAGCCCCCCGACGTCCTGATCACCACCCCCGAGTCACTGTTTTTGATGCTGACGTCGGCGGCGCGGGAGGCCCTGACCGGGGTACAGACGGTGATCGTCGACGAAGTGCACGCGGTGGCCGGCACCAAGCGCGGCAGCCACCTGGCGTTGTCGCTGGAGCGCCTCGACGCTCGACTGGCCCGGCCCGCGCAGCGCATCGGGCTGAGCGCCACCGTGCGTCCCGCCGAAGAGGTGGCCCGTTTTCTGTCCGGTCAGTCCCCGACCCGGATCGTGGCGCCGCCGGCGGCCAAGACGTTCGAGTTGACGGTGCAGGTGCCGGTGCCCGACATGGCCAGTCCCGCCGAGGGCACCATCTGGCCTCAGGTCGAGGAGCGCGTAGTCGACCTGATCGAGGCACATCACTCTTCGATCGTGTTCGCCAACTCGCGGCGCCTGGCCGAGCGATTGACCGCGCGTCTCAACGAGATTCACGCCGAGCGCTGTGATGACCCGGCCTCGCCGGCACCGTTGGCGCGAGCCCATCACGGGTCGGTGTCCAAGGAGACCCGTGCCGCGGTCGAGGAAGACCTCAAAAGCGGGCGGCTGCGGGCGGTGGTGGCGACCTCGAGCCTGGAATTGGGCATCGACATGGGCGCCGTCGACCTGGTCATTCAGATCGAGGCGCCGCCGTCGGTGGCCAGCGGACTGCAGCGCATCGGGCGGGCCGGACATCAGGTCGGGGAGATCTCCCGGGGTGTGGTCATTCCCAAGCACCGCACCGATCTGATCGGCTGCGCGAACGCGGTCCAGCGGATGCTGGCCGGTCAGATCGAGACGTTGACGGTGCCGGCCAATCCACTGGACATCTTGGCCCAGCACACGGTGGCCGCGGCTGCACTGGAGCCGCTGGACGCCGAGGCCTGGTTCGACACGGTGCGGCGCAGCGCCCCATTCGCGACGTTGCCCCGCAGCGTATTCGAGGCGACGCTGGATCTGCTCTCCGGTAAATATCCGTCGACCGAGTTCGCCGAGCTGCGGCCCCGGCTGGTCTACGACCGCGACTCCGGCACCCTGACCGGCCGGCCCGGCGCCCAGCGGCTGGCCGTCACCTCCGGCGGCGCCATCCCGGATCGCGGCTTGTTCGCGGTGTATCTGGCCGGGACATCCAAACCGTCGCGGGTGGGCGAACTCGACGAGGAGATGGTCTACGAGTCGCGGCCCGGCGATGTGATCTCGCTGGGCGCCACCAGCTGGCGGATCACCGAGATCACCCATGACCGGGTGCTGGTGGCCCCGGCCCCCGGCCAGGCCGGCAGGCTGCCGTTCTGGCACGGCGACGGCGTCGGGCGACCGGCCGAACTCGGCGCCGCGCTGGGGAAGTTCACCGGCGAGTTGGCCGGACTCGACCGCGCGGAACTCGACAAACGCTGCGCCGGTTTGGGTTTCGATGACTACGCCACCGACAACCTGTGGCGGCTGCTCGATGACCAGCGCACCGCCACCGGAAGAGTTCCCACCGACACCACGCTGCTGGTGGAGCGGTTCCGCGACGAGCTCGGCGACTGGCGGGTGGTACTGCACTCGCCCTACGGCCTGCGGGTGCACGGGCCGCTGGCATTGGCGGTGGGCCGGCGGCTGCGCGACCGCTACGGCATCGACGAGAAGCCGACCGCCTCCGACGACGGCATCGTGGTGCGGCTGCCCGACGCCGACTCAGACGCAGACTCCGAGCCACCCGGAGCGGACCTGTTCGTCTTCGACGCCGAGGAGATCGAGCCGATCGTCACCGCCGAGGTGGGCGGCTCGGCACTGTTCGCCAGCCGGTTCCGCGAATGCGCTGCCCGGGCGCTGCTGTTGCCGCGACGGCACCCGGGCCGCCGCACACCGTTGTGGCAGCAACGCCAGCGGGCCGCCCAATTGCTGGACGTGGCACGCAGATACCCCGCATTCCCGATCGTGCTGGAGACCGTGCGCGAATGCCTGCAGGACGTCTACGACGTCCCGGCCCTGACCGACCTGATGGCGCGGATCGCGCAGCGCCGGGTGCAGGTGGCGCAGGTCGAGACGGTCACCCCGTCGCCGTTCGCGGCGTCGTTGTTGTTCGGCTACGTCGGGGCGTTCATCTACGAGGGCGACAGCCCGTTGGCCGAGCGCCGCGCGGCGGCGCTGGCGCTGGATCCCACGCTGCTGGCGCAACTGCTGGGCCGGGTGGAGCTGCGCGAGTTGCTCGATCCCGCTGTCGTCACCGCCACCACCCGCCAGTTGCAGCACCTGACCCCGGAGAAAGCCGCCCGCGACGCCGAGGGGGTCGCGGATCTGCTGCGGCTGCTGGGCCCGCTCACCGTCGAGGAGATCGCGCAGCGCTCGGGCACACCCGACGGCACCGTGGATGTGAGCGGTTGGCTGGAGCATCTGCTCGCCGACCGGCGGGTGCTGACGGTGTCGTTCGCCGGGCGCAGCTGGTGGATTGCCATCGAGGACATCGGCCGGCTGCGCGACGGCATCGGGGTGGCGGTGCCGCCCGGGGTGCCGGCCGGTTTCACCGAGCCGGTCGCCGACCCACTGAGTGAACTGCTGGGCCGCTTCGCCCGCACCCACGGACCGTTCACCACCGGGCAGGCTGCCGAGCGATTCGGGCTTGGTCCCCGAGTGGCCGCTGATGCGCTGGGACGGCTGGCCGCCGACGGACGCGTGGTGCGCGGGGAGTTCGCGGACTTTCCAGACTCCCCGGGCGAGCAGTGGTGCGACGCCGAGGTGCTGCGGATTCTGCGGCGCCGGTCGCTGGCCGCGCTGCGTTCGGCGATCGAACCGGTGTCCCCGACCGCCTACGCGCGTTTCCTGCCGGACTGGCAACAGATAGGCGCGGCATCCGGACTCGACGGGCTGGCCGGGGTGATCGAGCAGCTGGCGGGCGTGCCGCTGCCGGCCTCGGCGGTCGAGCCGCTGATACTGGGAACGCGCGTGCGTGACTACTCCCCGGCCATGCTCGACGAACTGCTGGCCTCCGGTGAGGTGCTGTGGGCCGGCGCGGGCGCCCCAGCTGGCAGCGCGTTGGCCGCCGACGGCTGGATCACCTTCCACACCGCCGATTCGGCGCCGTTGACCTTGACTCCCGGCGCCCCGATCGAATTCGGCGACACCCACCGCAGGATCCTGGACGTGCTCGACGGTGGCGGCGCGTTCTTCTTCCGTCAGCTCTGCGGTGATGGCGGCGAAGCGGACTCGACAGCGCTGAAAACCGCCCTGTGGGAATTGATCTGGACGGGATGGGTCACCGGTGACACCTTCGCCCCGGTGCGGGCGGTGCTGACCGGAACCCGGCGCGGAACCCCCGCGCACCGAACCAAGCGCCCGCCTCGGCTGAGCCGCTTTCACGTCGCCCACGCCTCCACCCGAGCCGCCGACCCGACCGTGGCCGGGCGTTGGTCGAGGCTGCTCGCACCGGAACAGGATTCCACGATGCGCGGGCATCACACCGCCGAGCTGCTGTTGCACCGCTACGGGGTATTGACCCGCGGCGCGGTGGCCGCCGAAGCGGTGCCGGGCGGATTCGGCACCCTCTACAAGGTGCTGACGGCGTTCGAGGAAGCCGGGCGCTGCCAGCGGGGTTACTTCATCGAATCATTGGGCGCGGCCCAGTTCGCCCTCGCCTCGACCGTGGACCGACTGCGCGGGTACCTCGATGGTGTCGACCCGGCCCGCCCGGAGTACCACGCGGTGGCCCTGGCCGCCGCCGACCCGGCCAACCCGTACGGGGCGGCTCTGAGTTGGCCGGCCCATCCCGGCACCGCCCGCCCGGGCCGCAAGGCGGGAGCGCTGGTGGTGCTTGTCGACGGAGCGCTGGTGTGGTTCCTCGAGCGCGGCGGCCGGTCGCTGCTGAACTTCGCCACGGACACCGATGCCGCCGAGGCCCAGCGCGCCGCCGCCGGAGCGCTGGCCGGGCTGATCGCCGACCGCCGGGTCGACGGGATTCTCCTCGAGCGGGTGGACGGCACCGCTGTGCTGGAGCTTCACGATTCGCCGACGCTGGCCGCGTTGACCGAGGCCGGGTTCTCCCGCACCCCACGGGGATTGCGACTGCGCTGATGCCCGAGGGTGACACCGTCTTTCACACCGCCGCCGTGCTTGACGACGCTCTGAGGGGAAAGACCTTGACCCGCTGCGACATCCGGGTCCCCCGCTATGCGACGGTCGACCTGACCGGTCAGCGGGTGGATGAGGTGATCAGCCGCGGCAAGCATTTGTTCATCCGCGCCGGGCGGGCGAGTATCCATTCGCATCTGAAGATGGAGGGCAGCTGGCGGATCACCCGCGGCCCGCTAGACCATCGGGTGCGAATCTGCTTGGAGGCAGGCCCCGTTCGCACCCTGGGCATCGACCTGGGCGTACTGGAGGTGCTGGACCGCGACCGCGACGGCGAGGCCGTCGCGCATCTGGGTCCGGATCTGCTCGGCGCCGACTGGGATCCCGACATCGCGCTCGCCAACCTGGTGGCCGATCCCCACCGTCCGCTGGCGGCGGCACTGCTGGATCAGACCGTGCTGGCCGGCATCGGCAACGTCTACTGCAACGAACTGTGCTTCGTCGTCGGTCGATTGCCGACCACCCCGGTGGCGGCGCTGGCGGATCCGGCCCGCTTGGTGGCTCGAGCGCACGACATGCTGTGGGCCAACCGGCTGCGGTGGACCCGCTGCACCACCGGCGATACCCGCCGGGGCCATCAGCTGTGGGTGTACGGCCGGGCCGGGCAGCCGTGCCGGCGCTGCGGCACCCCGGTGGAATGCGACCGCGGCGGTGAGCGCGTCAGCTACTGGTGCGGGTCGTGTCAGCGGTGAGTTCGCCGGTTACCGATCACGGCCACCCGCCGCAACCCACACCGGGCACGCAGCCCCCGCCTCCGCCGGGACCGCCCCAGCCGGTCGGGCCGCCCGGAATCTGACCGCCACCACCACCGGGCCCACCACTACCGGTCGGGCCGCCCGGTATCTGGCCGCCACCACCACCGGGCCCGCCACCACCGGTCGGGCCACCCGGAATCTCACCGCCACCACCGCCGGGCCCACCACCGCCGGTGGGGCCGCCGGGAATCTCACCACCGCCGCCGGGGCCGCCGGGCTCGCCGGGTGCCGGCTCCAGCGGCGTGGTCTCCATCGTGGTGGTCGTGGTCTCGGTCGTGGTGGTCGTGGTGCTGGTCGGAGCTTCTTCTTTGGTACCGCTGCAACCCGCTGCGACCAGCGCCGCTGCGCTGCCGAGCACCGCGATCGCCATCCTGCCGTGTGCCTTCATCAGAATCAGGCTCCCCTCTGCTCTGTCGTGCCTTGCTGTACCCGGCACGCTCAGCGCTGAAACGCGCGGCCGCTGACGAAGCAGCGCCGCCGTCCGGTGAACGGGTCCTCGAACTCGAGCCGGTGGGCCAGCAGGCATAGCGGGGTGGAGAAGTCGTCCGCGGCGACCTCGACGACCCGCGGGTACAGCGGATCACCGTCGATGGGCAGTCCGAGCGAGGCCAGGTGCACCCGCAACTGATGGGTCCGCCCGGTGCGCGGGGTCAGCCGATAGCAGCCACTGTTGGGTGGGTCCAGCGCTTCGACCAGCGTCTCGGCATTGGGCTCGCCGGGTTCCTCACAAGCCTGCAGGCAGCCGCGCCGTTTGACGATCCGGCTGCGCACCAGCCGGGGAAACTCCCCGGTCGGCGGCGCCGACGAGCGGGCCAGGTATTGCTTGCGCACCGCGCCGCGGGCGAACAGCGTCTGATAGGGCCCGCGCAGCTCGCGCCGGGTGGTGAACAGCAAGACCCCGGCGGTGAGGCGGTCCAGGCGGTGCGCCGGGCTCAGCTCGGGCAGCCCCAGCTCACGTCGCAAACGCACCAGTGCGGTCTGGGCCACGTGGCGGCCCCTGGGCATGGTCGCCAGAAAGTGCGGCTTGTCGACCACCACCAGGTCGTCGTCGCGGTGCAGCACCGGGATGTCGAACGGTACCGGAACCTCATCGGGCAGCTCCCGGTACCAGAAGATGTGGGCACCGGCCGGCAGCACCGTCGTCTCGTCGACCACTGCGCCGTCGGCGGTCAGCACCTCGCCGGCGGCGACCTTGGCCGCCGCCGCGGCGCCGAATCGGTCGCGCAACTCGGCGGCCACCGGCCCGCCGTGCAGCCGCAGGCGGGCCGGGCCCAGGCCGTCACGCACCGGCAACGGGGCGGGACGTCGGTGAGACGCCATGGTCATCAGTATGACGAGCACCCGTGAAACGACACATCGGCCACAACCGTCGGGGGTTGTGGCCGATGCGTCCCCTAGTCGCGGTGAACTACTCCGCTCAGCCGAGACCCAGCATGCTGAAGATGCCCAGGTCGCCCAGGAAATCGGTCAGCGTGGTGGCGTCGGTCACCGGGTCGGCACCCACGCCGAGCAGGCTGGTCAGCAGGGCGCCCAGCGTCTCATCGCCCAGGATGCCCGTGCCGTCGGGGTCGATGATCGTTCCGCCGACGGTCATGTTGTCCAGGAACTGGTCCCAAGGCGTGCTGCCGTCGATGCCGAACAGCGAACCGAGGGTCGCGTCGCCCAGCGTCTGTCCGTTACCGATCACCAGGCTGTCCAGCGTGGTGTCGCTGTCGATGCCCAGCATGTCGCTGAGCAGCTCGGCCACCGTGAGGTTCGGCGACAGGTCGAGGAACGGCAGGTCCAGCAGGCCGACGTACGGCCCGAGACCGAGGGCGGTCAGCACGTCGCCGATGCTCTCGTTGGCGCCGGTACCGCCGATGAAGGTACCGATCAGGGCGTCGATCGGCACCTCACCGAGCGCGGCGGTGGCGCCGCCGCCGACGGGGATCTGCACGTCGGCCAGCAGCGAACTGATATCGCTGGAGAACAGGTTGTTGGTGACGTCGTCGAGCGTCAGGCCGTCCGGGTTCAGCGTGGCCAGCAGGGCGGCGAGGGTTGAGCTGGTGCTGATGTCCTCGCCGAACAGGCCCAGCACCTGACCCATCGTGCCGAACTCGAGGGTGTCCAGCAGGGTCTGCAGGCTCTCGGTGAAGGTCGGGAAGGCGTTCAGCGTCACCTCGTGCTGGACCGACGCGGAAAGGCCGGCGGTGACCGTCGGAGCAACGGCCGCGCCGCCAAACACAACCGCACCGGCTAATGCGGTTCCGGCGGCGAATACCCCGGCTTTCGCTACGAAACCGCGTGGCGCCATCGGCGTATCAATTGAAGCAGTGGACATGTATCAGGCCCCCTTCAGGGATCAAACAAAATCGCGTTGTCGTTTCAACAACGAGCATTAACTTATTAGGTACTCAGGCTGGTGTCAACTGGATCGCAGAGTTCTTGCGCGTGCGTCAGCAATCGAAAATCGCAGGAATCTCCCAGCTCACACCCCTAATCGGCGAAACCCTGGGGCGAGAGACCCGAATGTCGCGCCGTGTCACATGTCGCTGTGCGATAACAGTTCGCTCAGCATTTTCTAGGTATTGCAGACTGCCGGAACGCCTTGAAACCAACGCAATGCCGAACGAGCATTAACATCCGGCGATAACGGTCCGATGGTATGAAATTTACGGTGTCCAAATACTGGCCAATACCGACCCACGAGCGAAATACGCACCGTGCCGTTAGCAAATTGCTAGCAAAGCAAGCAGTCTTGTTTTTTCGGGCGCTGTGACGAAGACAACACCGCACCCGGCGAGGGGTCCGGGTGCGGTGCTGTGAGGGGGTTAGCTGCTACCAGTTCAGCAGGCCGAAGGCCTCCAGGATGTCGGTGATAGGCGTGTCCCCGGTGATGGCCAGGGTGCTGTCATCGGGCAGGAAGCTGCTGAGCAGGGTGCCCAGGGTCTGCTCGCCCCACGTTTCGCCGGAGGGGTCCAGCAGCGTCCCGCCGAACGGGAAGTTGGAGACGTACTCGTCCCAGGTCTGGCCCGGCGTCAGGTTGAACAGCAAGCCCAGGGTTGCGTTATCCATGGTCGTGCTGTCGGTGTCGCTGACGGGCAGTGTGTGCAGGTACTCGCCGAGGGTGTAGCCGCTGTCCGGCACGACGGTAGTGGTGCCGCCAAATGGGTTGAGCGTATCTGCGTGCTGGGTGACGTCCGTGGTGGGAACCGTCACTATCGCACTCAGCCAGTCGACCAGCGAGCTGTTGAGCGTCAGATCGGGGTGGGTGTCGATGCTAAGGAGGCCGCCGCAGGTCAGCGTGCAGTTGAGAACATTCAAGTTCTCCAGCCCGAGCGCGCTGATCAGGCTCCAGTACTGGCTGAGCATCGAGCCCAGCCCTACCGCGTCGGCCAGGTCGGTCAGCGAATGCTCGCCGGCGCCGTCGCCCAGCACGAGATCGATCAGGTCACCGAGGTCGAGGTTGCCGATCGGCACGCCGTCGACCAGGAACAGGCTGCCCTGACCCAGCAGGGAGTCGACCGTCGAGCTGTACAGCGGCTCGGTCAGCGAGATCCCGAACATGTTGGTCAGCCCGTTCAAGGTGACGCCCTCGGGGTTGAGTGCGGCCAGGAAGCCCGAGACCGGCGAGTCGACGGTGAAGGTGCCGAACCCGCTCAGCACCGCGTTGAGGTCGCCCATCCCCATGTCGTCGAGCAGGGTCTGCAGACTCTCGGCGAACGTCGGGAAATCCACCAGCGTCACATTGTGTTGCACCGCGGCGAACGGCGCACCGGATAGCTGGGGCCCGACCGTCGCGACGCCGATCAGGCCGGCGCCGGCAAGAACGGTCGCGGTCGCCAGCGTGCCGCCTTTGATCGCCAGCGCGTGCGGGCGCGCCACCCCCGAAAGATCCGACATGGACCACCTTCCCCGGTACCCGGATCCCCCATGTGATCCAGCTGATGGGCAGAAAGTAATGGCCCTAACAAATAACTGTCAAACATATGTTAATGATTATTTCAGACTAAACGCATGGATTTTTCAGGGACAACATCCCCGCAGTGATGAAATCCAGTTCATGGAAGCGGAATCGGCTCCAGAATCTCGGTCCTGGCTTCGGGCGCCCTCGCGCGCAACGCGTCCGCAGAGGCGTCGTCGGGCTGTTCTTGCGACAGGATCTCCGCCTCCACCCGAGCGGTGTAGTTGGCCACTTCCGCCTCGACGGCGGCGTCGTCCCAGCCGAGCACCGGAGCCATCACCTCGGCGACCTCGCGGGCGCAGTTCACCCCGCGGTGGGCGTATTCGATGGAGATCCGGGTCCGCCGGGACAGCACGTCCTCCAGGTGCAAAGCGCCCTCGGCGGCCACGGCGTAGGCGACTTCCACCTTGAGATAGGTGGGCGCCTCAGCGATCGGGTCCAGCAGATCCGGGCTGCCGTCGGCCAGCGCCAGCACGTCGTGGATCAGCGAGCCGTAACGGTCCAGCAGGTGACGCACCCGGTAGGGGTGCAGGTCCTGTTCCGCCCCGACGTGCTCGGTCTGGTTGACCAGCGCGAAGTAACCGTCGGCGCCCAGCAGCGGCACCTTCTCGGTGATCGAGGGCGCCACCCGGGTCGGGATGTACTCGGCGGCGGCGTCGATCGCGTCGGCGGCCATCACCCGGTAGGTGGTGTACTTGCCGCCGGCGATGGCCACCAGGCCCGGCGCCGGCACGGCCACCGCGTGCTCACGCGACAGCTTGGAGGTGTCGTCGTTCTCCCCGGCCAGCAGCGGCCGCAGCCCGGCGTAGACACCCTCGATGTCGGCGTGGCTCAGCGGGGTGGCCAGCGCGGTGTTGACGTTGGTCAGCAGATAGTCGATGTCGGCCTTGGTGGCGGCCGGGTGAGCCAGGTCCAGGTTCCAGTCGGTGTCGGTGGTGCCGATGATCCAGTGCGTGCCCCACGGGATGACGAACAGCACCGACTTCTCGGTGCGCAGGATGATCGCCGCCTCGCTGACGATCCGGTCGCGCGGCACCACGATGTGCACACCCTTGGAGGCCCGGACGTGGAAGCGGCCGCGCTGGCGCGACAGCGCCTGGATCTCATCGGTCCACACCCCGGTGGCGTTGACCACGACATGGCCGTGCACCTCGGTGGTCGCGCCGTCCTCGGAGTCGCGGACGGCCACCCCGGTCACCCGGTCGCCTTCGCGTTTCAGCGCCACCACCTGAGTCGAGGTGCGGATGACGGCCCCGTAGTGCGCCGCGGTACGGCCGACGGTCAGGGTGTGCCGGGCGTCGTCGACGACGGTGTCGTAGTAGCGGATACCGCCGATCAGCGCGCTGCGCTTGAGCCCCGGGCATAGCCGCAGCGCGCCGGCACGGGTCAGATGACGTTGCGCGGGAACAGATTTGGCTCCACCGAGCTGGTCGTAGAGGAAGATTCCGGCGGCCACGTACGGCCGCTCCCACCAGCGCTGGGTCAGCGGGTAGAGAAACGGCAACGGTTTGACCAGGTGCGGCGCCAGCGTGGTCAGCGACAACTCGCGTTCGTGCAGCGCTTCGCGCACCAGGCCGAACTCCAGTTGCTCGAGATACCGCAGCCCACCGTGGAACATCTTCGAGCTTCGGCTCGAGGTGCCGGCGGCGAAGTCCCGCGCCTCGACGAGCGCCACCTTGAGGCCACGGGTGGCGGCGTCGAGCGCGCACCCGGTGCCCACCACGCCCCCGCCGATCACCACCACGTCGAACTGCTCGGTACCGAGGCGTTCCCAGGCTTGTGCTCGTTGGTCAGGTCCCAGCGTGCTCACGACTGCCAGGCTACGTGGCGGGGGTCGGCTGCCGGGGTGTGACACCGGCCTCACGGCTTCGGAACTTCAGTCCAGATCGTCGTGCGTCATCAACCGGCGGCCGGCCTCGGTGAGCGAGCCCGACAGCGACGGGTACACCGCCAGCGTCTGCGCCAGGTCGGACACGGTGATGCGGTTCTGCACCGCCAGCGCGATCGGCAGGATCAGCTCGGAGGCGATCGGGGCCACCACCACCCCGCCGATCACCACCCCGGTGGCCGGCCGGCAGAACAACTTGAGGAAACCGTGCCGCATCCGGCTCATCTTGGCCCGGGCGTTGGTCTGCAACGGCAGCATGACGGTGCGCGCGGGCACCGTGCCGTCGTCGATCTGGGACTGCGGGACCCCGACCGCGGCGATCTCGGGCCGGGTGAACACCGCCGCTGCCACCGTGCGCAGCCGGATCGGGGTCACCGCTTCCCCCAGGGCGTGATACATCGCGATCCGGCCCTGCATGGCCGCCACCGAGGCCAGTGGTAGCAGGCCGGTGCAGTCCCCGGCGGCGTAGATCCCGGAAACCGACGTCCGCGACACCCGGTCCACCGGCAGATAGTTGCCGGGCCCGAGTTCGATACCGACCCGCTCCAGGCCCAGCCCGGAGGTGTTGGGCACCGAGCCGACCGTCATCAGCGCGTGGCTGCCGGTCACGGTGCGCCCGTCGGTCATGGTGACCAGCACTCCGTCGCCGTCGCGGGTCACCGAGGCGGCCCGGGCGTTTTTGACCAGGGTGACGCCGCGCTCGGCGAACGAGCGCTCCAGCACCCGGGCCGCGTCGGGGTCCTCGTGCGGCAGCACCCGGTCGCGGCTGGCCACCACCGTCACCTTCACGCCGAGTTCGGTGTAGGCGTTGACGAACTCCGCGCCGGTCACCCCGGAGCCCACCACCACCAGGTGCTCGGGCAGCGTGCGCAGGTCGTAGAGCTGGCGCCAGGTCAGGATCCGCTCGCCGTCAGGCTCGGCGTGGGCCAGGGTGCGCGGACTGGCGCCGGTGGCGATCAGCACCACGTCGGCGTCGAGCACGCGCTGCGCGCCTTCGTGCTCGGTGACCTGAATCCGGTGGTGCGCCAGGCCCGGCTCGGGGTCGATCAGCTCGCCCCGGCCGGCGATGACGTCGATGCCGGTGTTGACCAGTTGGGTGCGGATGTCGGCGGACTGCGCCGCGGCCAGTGCCTTGACCCGCTCGTGAATCTGCTCCAGTTCGATCTCGGCGTCGGTGAAGTGGATGTCGAAGCCCAGGCCGGGGGCCCGCCGCAACTCGGTGCGCACCCCGGACGAGGCGATGAACGTTTTGGACGGCACGCAGTCCCACAACACGCAGGCACCGCCGATGCCGTCGGAGTCGACCACGGTGACCGCCACCGCCTCCGGGCCTTTCGCCGCCGCTACCAGCGCGGCCTCATAGCCGGCCGGGCCGCCGCCGATGATCACGATGCGCGTCGAGGCAGATGTCACAGCGACCAACTTATCGCCGACGCTGCGTTTAAGCTTTCTGCCGTGCCGCTCTACGCCGCCTACGGGTCGAACATGCATCCCGAGCAGATGCTGCAGCGGGCACCGCACTCCCCGATGACCGGCACCGGCTGGATCCACGGCTGGCGGCTGACGTTCGCCGGCGAGGACATCGGCTGGGAGGGCGCGCTGGCGACCGTGGTCGAGGACCCGGGGTCGAGCGTGTTCGTCGTCCTCTACGACGTGACCCCCGAGGACGAGAAGAATATGGACCGCTGGGAGGGTTCAGACTTCGGAATCCACAAGAAGATCCGCTGCCGGGTGGACCGGGTGGACGGGATCACGTCGGATCCCGACGACCGGGCCCCCGAGCCGGTGCTGGCCTGGCTGTATGTGGTGGACGCCTGGGAGGGCGGGCTGCCCTCGGCGCGCTACCTGGGCGTGGTCGCCGAGGCCGCCCAGATCGCCGGTGCGCCAGAGGAATACGTGCGCAACCTGCAGACCCGCCCGGCCCGCAACATCGGCCCGGGGAGCTAACCGCCCCTCTCCTTGCCGCGAGCGTGCGTGTTAGCCCGGCGACACGCCGCAAAATCTGTACATCTGTGCACCCTCACGAGGGTCTTTGCGGGGGCTCGGACGTGGCCGGTCAGGCGGCCGCGCGCGCCAGGTGCGTCTCAATGCGGCGGACGGTCTGCCAGGGCCGGCGCCGGACGTCGTCGGCGATGAGCGGAATCACCACCCAGCCCACCTCCTGCAACGCGGCGCGCCGCTGACGTTCGTAGGCGAACGCCTCCGGTCCCTCATGCCAGACCACGCCGTCGTATTCGACCGCGAGCCGCTGCTCGGGCCAGGCGAAATCGACCCGCCAGGTCCGATGATCGCGATCCACGATCGGGTACTGCAGAACCGGCAACGGCAGACCGCCGTCGATCATCATCAGCCGCGACTCGCTCTCCATCTCCGAATCCGCCCGCGGGTCGGCGAGCGGCAGCAGATCACGCACCGCCACGATGCCGCGCCGGCCGGCCTGGCGGAGGGCCGCACGCTGCAGCTCACCGCGGGTGCAGGTGCCGCTGCGCAGCGCGGCGTCCAGCGTCGCCAACGCCCTCGGGCGGCGCAAGGAGCGGGCCACCTCGATCGCGGTCCACGCCGGCGCGGTCGCCGGCCGGCCGTCGATTTCGCTCAGTGGTGCGCCCTCGCGCCGGTGCACCACCAATCCGTCGGCCGACCGCAGTTGGTGACCTGTCGGATTGAGCACGTGCAGATCGACCGGCTCCTCGGTGTCGAAGCCGTATGCCGCGGCCGCGGTCCCCAGACAGACCGCGACCGTGGTACCCGTCGCAAGATCCAGGCCACGCAGCTGCAGCTCGGCGCTCAGCTCCCTGTCACTGTAGATGCCGTACCAAATCTTTTGCAGTGGGCCATGTTTGAGCTCCGATTCGAGGCCGCGGCGAGTGAGGAAGGTCAACGCCTGGGCAGACGTCACCACCCCACCCTGACGATCGAGCAGTTGACGCAGGCGCAGGTCCATGCCGCAGATCGTCGGCGCGAAACACCAACGCGGCCTTACGCACCAGGCCCCGGGGACGCGAAATTGTGGATAACCATCGGACTGTGCACGGTCGGCCGGCCCACGAGGGTGCGCAGTTGTACAGAATTTGCGGCGTGTCGGCGTGCAAACACGCACGCTCGCGTCAGAAAAAGGCGCCAGAGGGGGGTTAGCCCAGCGCGGCCTGGTCGATGATGCCGGCCATCACCCGCACCCCGATCCCCAGCGCCCGCTCGTCGAGATCGAACGTGGGCTGGTGCAGATCCAACTGCGGCCCGCTGCCCGGCCACACCCCGAGTCGGGCCATTGCGCCGGGCACCTGCTCGAGGTACCAGGAGAAGTCCTCGCCACCACCGGACTGCCGGGTCTCGGCCAGCACCTCGGGCCCGACGGCCTCGATCGCGTGGGTGAGCATCCGCGTCGACACCGCTTCGTTGACCACCGGCGGGACCCCGCGGTGGTAGTACAGCGTGTGGTTGATGTTCAGTGGCGCCAATAACGAGGCCACCGCGTCTTCGATGATGCCCTGCATCGCCAACCAGGTCTCGCGGCTGGCGGTGCGCACGGTGCCCGCCAACCGCCCGGCCTGCGGAATCGCGTTGGCGGCCGCCCCGGAGTTGACCGCCCCCCACACCATCACTGTGCTGTTCCGCGGGTCGATGCGGCGCGACAGCACGCCGGGCAGGCCGGTGATCAGCACGCCCAGCCCGTACACCAGGTCGGCGGTCAGGTGCGGCCGGGAGGTGTGGCCGCCCGGGCCGCCGACGGTGATCTCGATGGTGTCGGCCGCGGAGGTGATCGGCCCCGGGATGGTGGCCACCCGACCGACCTGCAGCCGCGGATCGCAGTGCAGCGCGAAGATCCGGCTGACCCCGGTGAGCACCCCGGCCGCGATCGCGTCGATCGCGCCGCCGGGCATCAGCTCCTCGGCGGCCTGGAACACCAGCCGCACCCCGACCGGCAGTTGCGGCGCCGAGGCCAGCGCCAGCGCGGCACCCAGCAGGATCGCGGTGTGCGCGTCGTGGCCGCAGGCGTGCGTCACCCCGGGCACCAGCGAGGAGTACGGCGCCCCGGTCTGCTCGGTCATCGGCAGGGCGTCGATGTCGGCCCGCAACGCGATCCGAGGACCGTCCTCGGGGCCGAAATCGCAGATCAGGCCGGTTCCGGCGGGCAGCACCTTGGGGTTGAGGCCGGCACCGGCCAGGCGTTCGGCGATGAACTGGGTGGTGGCGAACTCCTGACGGCTCAGTTCCGGGTGGCGGTGCAGATGCCGCCGCCAGGCGACCAGCTCGTCGGCGTTGAGGGCCAACCACGCCTCGGCGGCCTGCGACGCGGACACTGAGGGCATTGACGCAGTATCCCACCGCGGGCCCCGGCTAAGCTCAGGGGCTGTGACGGTACCGCTCGCGACCCAGGCGGCAGCGGTCGTGGCCAGGCGCACCGGCGTCGACACACACGACGTGGCGATCGTGCTCGGTTCCGGGTGGGCGCCGGCGGTTTCGGCCCTGGGCGCGCCCACCGCGGCGATACCGATGGCCGACCTGCCCGGGTTCAGCGAGCCGACCGCGGCGGGCCACCTGGGCGAATTGCTCTCGATACCGATCGGCACGCACCGGGTCCTGGTGCTGGTCGGGCGTATCCACGCCTACGAGGGCCACTCGCTCATCGACGTCGTGCGCCCGGTGCGCACCGCGGTGGCGGCCGGCGCGAACACCGTGGTGCTGACCAATGCGGCGGGCGGGCTACGCGAGAATTTCGAGGTCGGCCAGCCGGTGCTGATCAGCGACCACCTGAACATGACCGGACGCTCGCCGCTGGAGGGCGCGCACTTCGTCGACATGGTCGACGCCTACACCCCGGCGCTGCGCGCACTGGCCCGCCAGGTGGACCCGACGCTGGCCGAGGGCGTGTATGCCGGAATGTCGGGTCCGCAGTACGAGACGCCCGCCGAGATCCGGATGCTGCGCACGCTCGGCGCCGACCTGGTGGGGATGTCGACCGTGCACGAGGCGATCGCCGCCCGGGCGGCCGGGGCGCAGGTGCTGGGCCTGTCGCTGGTGACCAACCTGGCGGCCGGGCTCACCGGTGAGCCGCTCAGCCACGCCGAGGTGCTGGCCGCGGGCCGGGAGTCGGCGGGCCGGATGGGCGAGCTGCTCGCCGAGGTCGTAGCCCGGCTTTGAACCGCAGGCGGCCGGGCCTGCCGGTTCATCGACACCTGAGAAGCCTTCGCTTGTCAGAATCGACCCTGTGACCCCCGAGGACTGGATCGCCCACGACCCCGACCCGGCGACCGCCGCGGAGGTGGCCGGCTGGGACGACGACGAACGGGCCGCCCGATTCGCCGCGCCGCTGCGGTTCGGCACCGCCGGACTGCGCGGACCGGTCCGGGGCGGGCCGGATGCGATGAACCTGGCCGTGGTGTTGCGCGCCAGTTGGGCGGTGGCCCAAGTCCTCACCGCACACCGGCACGCCGGCGCCACGGTGGTGGTCGGCCGGGACGCGCGGCACGGCTCGGCGGAATTCGCCGCCGCGACCGCGGAAGTGCTGGCCGCCGCGGGGTTTTCGGTGCTGCGCTTTCCCGATCCGCTGCCGACGCCGGTGGTGGCTTTCGCGACACGTCAGACCGGGGCGGCGGCCGGTATCCAGATCACCGCCTCGCACAACCCGGCCACCGACAACGGCTACAAGGTGTATTTCGACGGCGGCATACAGATCATCGCCCCGATCGACGCCGAGATCGAGGCCGCGATGGCCGCCGCTCCCCCGGCTGACACGATCGCCCGGCGCCCGGTCCCGCCGGCCGATGGTGAGTTGCTGCAGCGCTACATCGCCCGGACGGCCGCGGTGCGACGCAACCGTGGGCGGGTCCGGGTGGCGCTGACGCCGCTGCACGGGGTGGGGGGTGCGCTGGCGGTCGAGGTGCTTCGCGCCGCCGGATTCAGCGACATTCACACGGTGGCAAGCCAATTCGATCCGGATCCGGACTTCCCCACGGTGGCCTTCCCCAACCCGGAGGAGCCGGGGGCCGCCGACGCGCTGCTGGAGCTGGCCGCCGACGTCAAGGCCGACATCGCGATCGCGCTGGATCCCGATGCCGATCGGTGCGCGGTGGGCATCGGCGGACCGGAGGGTTGGCGGATGCTGACCGGAAACGAAACCGGTTGGCTGCTCGGCGATTACCTACTGTCTCGGTTGCGGGGAAACCGCGCTTCGAGCGCGGTGGTGGCCAGTAGCGTGGTGTCGTCGCGGATGCTGGCGAGCATCGCGCAGCGTTACGGGGCTCGCCATGTCGAGACCCTCACCGGGTTCAAATGGCTCGCTCGCGCCGATGTCGGCCTTCCCGGCGCCGCCCTGGTCTATGCCTACGAAGAGGCGATCGGCTACTGCGTCGACCCGGATGCGGTGCGCGACAAGGACGGAATCAGCGCCGCGGTGCTGGCTTGCGACCTGGTGTCGGCACTGCGCGATCGGGGCGCCTCGGTGGCCGGGGCACTCGATGAGTTGGCGCTCCGGCACGGTGTTCACGTCACCGACGCGGTGTCGCGCCGGGTCGCCGACGTGGCCGAGGCGTCCGGGGTGATGGCCCGGCTGCGCGCCGATCCGCCGGGTGCGCTCGCCGGATTCCCGGTGACCGCAACCGATCTGCTGCGCCGCCCCGGACCGCCCACCGACGCACTGGAGTTCTTCGGGCGGCGTCAGGGCACCTCGGTGCGGGTGGTGGTGCGCCCTTCCGGCACCGAACCCAAACTCAAGTGCTACCTGGAGGTGACCCGGGAGCCGTCGGACGATGCGGCCGGCGACCGCGCGGAGGCGTCGCGGCTGTGCGCGGCCGTGGCCGAAGAGGTCCGTCGCTGGTAGCGCCCACCCGCCCGACAGGGATGTGAGCGAACTCAGCGCGGCCCGAACTGCCGGTCACCGGCATCGCCGAGCCCGGGAACGATATAGGCGTTGCCGTCCAGGCCGTCGTCAACGGCCGCAGTCAGCAGCCGCACCCTCGGGTCTGCGTTCCCCAGGGCCGCAAGCCCTTCGGGTGCGGCCACCACACACAGCACGGTGATATCGGTGGCCCCGTGCTCCCGCAGCACCGCCACCGCGTGCGTCATCGATCCGCCGGTGGCCAGCATCGGGTCGAGCACCAGCACCGGCCGTGCACTCAGGTCCGCGGGCAGCGCGGCGAGGTAAGGCACCGGGGTGAAGCTCTGCTCATCGCGCACCACGCCGACGAAGCCCACCGCGGCCTCGGGCAGCAGCGTCTGCGCGGCATCGACCATGCCCAGCCCGGCCCGCAGCACCGGCACCAGCAGCGGCGGGCAGGCCAGTCGCGCCCCGGCCGCATCTCCCCGCGGGGTGCGCACCGGCCGCGGGTCGCAGGCCGCGTCGCGGGTGGCCTCGTAGACCAGCATCAGGGTCAGGTCACGCAGCGCGGCCCGGAACCCGGCACTGTCGGTGCGCTCGTCGCGCAGGGTGCTCAATCGGACCGCGGCCAGCGGGTGGTCGATGACGCGGATATCCACGGGCTCACACCCTACGGGTCATACGCCTGCGGCGGTGCGGATCTTGACGTCCACCGCGCCCATGTCCGCGGGCCATCGAGAGCAGCGCTTCGACGTGGAACACCAGGCAGGCGACGGCGGATCAGACGTCGAGGTAGTTGAGGAGGCTGAAGCCGATCCCGACCAGGTCGAGCAGCGGTTGGGCCGAGATCAGCGGCGCCCCGTTGAAGATGGCGTCGGGCCCCAGCACGTCGAGCAGGTTCCACTGGGTGGCCAGGTCGTGCCAGCCGGTCAGCAGCGCCTGGTCCAGCTCGATCGTGAAGTGGTAGCCGCCCAGCAGTGAGTCGACGATCGACTGCGCCAGCGGAGCCTGCCCGGCGAAGTCCAGCAGGTGGTTGACGGTGTTGGTCAGGCTCTGCACGCCGGCGTACTGCATGCCGGCCAGCATCTGCAGCGGGTCCATCCGCAGCAGGAACCCGGCGACGCCGGTGTCCTCCGACAGGTGGCCGGTCGCGGTGACCGCCCAGGAACCGGCCGCACCGATCGGGTCGACACCGTCGACGGTGATTCCGGCGTCCGGGGCGCCCGGGTTGCCGTAGGACCAGTCGATGGCGACCTTCAGCAGGGGCGCCAGCGCGTCACCGACGAGCCTTCCGATGTCTCCGAGTCCGTAGAGCGGCCCCAGGATCGGCAACTCGGCGGTGGGCAGCATGTAGAAGTCGTTGCCGCCGATCGAGCCGAGGTCGATCGCGTTGCCGAGGTTGTCGTTGAAGTAGGCGCCGTGCACCGCCAGAATCCCCATCAGGGCGTTGAGCACCGCCACCAGGTTGGTGGGGTCCTGCGGGAAGTTGGACCACCCGTCGTATTCGGTGCTGTAGACGCTGGCCGAGAAGTCGGTCGGCCCGGAGCCGATGCCCAGCGGGATGCCCAGGAACGGGATGTGCTGCATGTTCCCGTCGAGGCCGTCGACGAAGTGCAGCCGGCTCAGAATGCCGCCGATCGGGCTGTTGGGGTCACCGATCAGCACGAAGTGCAGATTGTCCGGGTCGTAGGATCCCCCCGGCACGTCGGCGAGCAGCTTCTGCATCGCCAGGGTGGAGACCACGGCGCTCTGCGAGTAGCCGAACACCGTGACGTCGTCGCCGGCCTCCAGTTGCGGGCGGATCGCAGCGTCGAGGTTGGCGGCGCCCTCGGCGAGCGATCCCGCGAAGTCCAGTTGCGGGACCGGCAATGGCTGGCAGACGATCGGGCAGAACTGCTCGGGAGTGACCAAGCCGTTGAACACGTAGTCCGGGAACGCGGTCTGCCCGGGGAACCACGGTGTCGCGGGCTGCAGATAGAACTCCCGCACCAGGTCCATGTAGTTGCCGACGCTCGGGTCGGACTGGCCGGTGCCGGTCATGATCCAGCCCTCGCCGGCCAGCAGCACGATGTCGGCGACCAGCTTTTCCAACCGGTAAGCCAGCGCCGGTGCCAGCAACGAGGACAAGGCCACGACGATGGCACAGAACGCGGCCAGCAGGGCCGCTGTCACCGCCCCCAGTCGCTTAGCCGGCATCGCAGACCTCCCGGGTGTTCACATTGGTCTATTAGGTGAATTTCAGGGTTCACCCTATTAAGAAAGCGGGCGTTGTCAAATCCACGAGAGTGGACGGTATGTCTACCGATTCGGATGATCGTACTCGGCGACGATCCCGATGTCGCGCAACTGTTTACCGATTCCGGAGCCCGAATCCGGGCCCGCCACGCGCCCTGCGCGCCGAACGACGCGTCCTACGCGCCGAAGAAGTTGAAGATGTCGAAGCCCAACCCGACCAGTGCCAACAGCCCGTCGCCGGGGATGCCCACCCCGCTCAGCACGGCATCGGGGCCCAGCACGTCGGCCAGGTCCAGCGAGTCAGCCAGGTTGCTCCACCCGTCGAGTATGAACTTGTCGATCGAGTTGACCAGGTCGTAGCCGGTGATGACCTGCAAAAAGTCGGTGATGCCGGTGATGGTGGTGATGTCCGACGCCGACAGGACACCGCCGTTGGCGGCGGCCGCGACATCGGCCCACGGGCCGATGAGGCTTTGAATCAGCGCGTTCTGGGCGCCGGCCAACATCTGCAGCGGGTCCATCTTCAGGAACAGGCCCATCACGCCGGAGCCGTCGTAGAGCTCGCCGGTCGGCGTCATCGCCCACGGCCCGCCGGCCACCCCGAAGGCCTGCTGATAGGCGCTGCCGTTGATGAACTCGCCCGCCGGGATCTGGTAGAGCCCGTTGACGTCCGGGTCTCCGGCGTTGCCGTAGCCCCAGTTGATGAACAACCGCGCCCAGGGTGAGAAGAAGTCGCCGAAGAACTGCCCGGCGGTGCCGCCGTTGAACATGAACTGAAGGATCGGCAGGTTCTGCGGGATCATGTAGAAGTTGGCGTCACCGATGCTGCCGATGTTGATGGCGCTGGCCATCTGATCGGCACTGTAGAGCGGGTAATACGGGTGCACGGTTTGGATGCCGATCAAGGCGTTGATCACCGCCAGGAGGTTGGTCGGATCCCGCGGGAAGTTGGCCCAGCCGTCGTACTCACCGGTGTAGATGTCGGTCGAGATGGTCTCGGTGGGGGTGGGCGCCAGGCTCACCGGGATGTTCACGAACGGCACGTGCTGGTCGTCGGGGAACTGGAAGCGGTCCAGGATGCCGCTCACCACGTTGTTGGGGTCGCCGATCAGGACGAAGTGCAGATTGCCCAGCTGATCCAGGGTGGGATAGCCCGCCGCCCCCGCGTTGGCGATCAGGTCGTTCATCTCGATGGTGCTGATGACGGCGCTCTGGGAGTAGCCGAACACGGTGACGTTGTCGTCGCCCAGCAGCTGCGGAAGGATCGACTGGTGCAGCGCGGCGACCCCGTCGTTCAGTGAGTCGCCGAAGTTCAGCGGTGGCTGACCCGGGATGCAGACGAACGGGCAGAACTGCTCGGGGGTGGTCAGACCCTGGAAGGTGTACCCGGGGAAGGTGGGCTGGCCGTCGAACAGCGGTGCCGAGGGCTGCAGGTAGTTGGCGAGGATCTGGCTGATGTAGGAGCCGACGGTCGGATCCGGAACCCCGGTCCCGCTCATGATCCAGCCTTCGTCTGCCAGCAGCCGCAGCCGAGCACTGAGCTGATCGGTGAGCTGACCCAGTCCGTAGCCGACCAGCGGCGAGACCAGTGACGTCATACCCAGCACGACGGCGCACAGCACCGTCACAACCATCGCCCCCAGCGGACGTAACCGCGTTGTCGTCATCACGACCTCCCCGACCCCCGGCGGATTATGCGGCGTATCGCGCACCCCCGGCGATGTGAACCTAACCAAAAGATGAGTGCGGCGCCATTGCTAACACAAGAAATTCAGGTTCATTATTTGCGGGCCGAGACAGCGCCACTAATACCGGCATTAATCCGGCCGATAATCCCGGCGCTAAACCCGGCACGAATCCCGGTTCCGGGGGCCGGTGGACGCCTCGCTAGTCTGTGCGCCATGGCAGCTGACCTCGTACCGATCCGTCTCGCGGTGACCGCCGGTGACCGCTACACCCTGTGGGCGCCGCGCTGGCGCGACGCCGGTGACGAGTGGGAGGCGTTCCTAGGCAAGGACGACGACCTGTACGCCTTCGCCAGCGTGGCCGACCTGGTGGCGTTCGTGCGGACCAACACCGATAACGACCTGGTGGATCACCCCTCCTGGCAGCAGCTGGTCGAGGATGTCGAAGTCACTGCGCACAGGCTCAACCCAGCCGGCGGCCGTCACTACGACCTGATCGCGGTCGAGGAACTGCTGGCCGAAAAGCCGACCAAGAAGTCGGTGCGGACGGTGGCCGACGCGATGGAGATCGTCTCCTCGATCGGGTCGGTGTGCGACCTGACAGCGGTGACGAAGTTCTTCAACGGCAACCCCAGCCTGGGCATCCTGGCCGGTGGCGTCGAGAACTTCACCGGCCGGGCCGGCCGCAAGCGGTGGAACGCGATCGCCGAAATCATCGGCCGCAGCTGGGGCAACGTCTTGGCCGCGGTCGAAGAGGTCATCAGCATGCCCGACATCGACGCCGCCGTGTCGTCGAAGGCGGCCGCCGAGCTGGCCGAGGACCCGCCGGCCGAACTGGAGAAGACCGCCTCAGAAGACACCGAAGACACCGCCGCCGGCACCGACACGGATGGGGCCGACGCGGCGATCGGCGAGCAGGCCGCCGGTGAGCGGATCGTGCTCGGCGGCGACGCGAACTTCTGGACCAAGGTGGGCATCGACCCGATCCGCATCATCACCGACAACGGAACGTTCTTCACGTTGCGCTGCTACCTCGGCGACGAGCCGGTTTTCCTCGGCCGCAACGGCCGGATCAGCGTGTTCGGCTCCGAGCGGGCGCTGGCCCGCTATCTGGCCGACGAACACGACCACGACCTGTCGGACCTGAGCACCTACGACGACATCCGCACCGCCGCCACCGACGGGTCGCTGGCGATCGACATCACCGACGACAACGTCTACGTGCTCTCCGGCATGGTCGACGACCTCACCGACGGGCCCGACGCGGTGGACCGCGAGCAACTCGAGTTGGCCGTCGAGTTCCTGCAGGATGTGGGCAGCTACGCCGAGGACGGTGTCGTCAGCGAGACCCTCAAACCCGACCGCGCCCTGGGCCGGCTGGTCAGCTATGTTCTCGACCCCGAATCGGTGGCCGAGCCGCAGCGCCCGTTCGCTCCGGCGGTCAAGGAATGGGAACAACTCGAGCAGTTCGTACAGTCTCGGCTGCGTCGCGAGTAACGCGCGGATCAGGCTTTTTCACACTGTTCCCGGCTGCCCCGCGGGCACCACGCAGGGCCCGGGACCGTGCAGGTATACCGGGCGCCGGTATCGCGGAAATTCATCAACAATTGCCGTATTCATTTGCCCGATTTCATTGCCGAGTGGTCCTATCCCCGATAACATCTGGCCCGATAACCTATGGCCGGGCCGTGTGGTCTGCGTGGCCCTTCCAAATTCGAAAGGACTACACATGCGCAAGGCAACGCAACGAGCCGCAGCTGTATCCGCCGCAGTTTTGGGGATCGCATTGATCGGCACAGGTTGCAGCAACACCAAAGAGAAGACCAGTGAAGCTTTGAGTTCGGCGAGTTCGGTTGCCTCCTCGGCCAGCTCGGTGATCTCGTCGGCGATGAGCACCCCCTCCGAGGAGAGCGAGGCCGCCAGCTCCACCGAGATGACCGGTGCGGACGGCAAGGAGTACACCGTCTCCGGCCCGATCCTGGCCAAGCTGGACTCGCTGGACGCGGCCGCCAAGCAGGACCTGGGCGAGCCCACCGGGGCCGAGCAGAAGAACCCCGACGGCGGCATCTACCAGCAGTTCGACGGCGGCGTGATCGTTCACACCACCCGGTCCTACGTGGTGTGGGGCAAGATCCGCGACAAGTGGAACGAGCTGGGCGGCTCCCAGGGCAAGCTCGGCTACCCGACCAGCGACGAGACCACCAACGCCGACGGCTCCAAGCAGACCACCTTCGAGCACGGCATCGTCACCTGGAAAGAGGGCGACCCGGAGGCCACTGTCACCGAGCACTGATCTCGCTTCGAAAGCCGGGCAATCGCAATCGCGATTGTCCGGCTTTCGTCGTTTTCACCGGAAGTGGCGCCGGGTAATCGCCCGACGTAATCAACCGACCAGAACCGCGAATCGCGGCTTGATCACTTCCTCGATGATCTCCACGCGCTGATCGAACGGGATGAACGCCGACTTCATCGCATTCACCGTGAATCGCTGCAGATCGGTCCAGCCGTAGCCGAACGTATCGGCCAGCACCAGCATCTCCTTACTCATGGTGGTGTCGCTCATCAACCGGTTGTCGGTATTCACCGTCACCCGCAAGCGGGCGCGTGCCAAGAGGTCGAACGGGTGCTCGGCGATGCTGGCAACCGCGCCGGTCTGCACGTTGGAGCTCGGGCACAACTCCAGCGGGATCCGCTTGTCCCGCAAGATCGCCGCCAGCCTGCCGAGCCGCACTTCCCCGTCATCGACGGTGATGTCGTCGGTGATCCGCACCCCGTGCCCGAGCCGGTCGGCACCGCAGAACGCGATCGCCTCGTGGATAGACGGCAGTCCGAACGCCTCGCCGGCATGAATGGTGAAGCGGGCGTTGTGGTCTCGCATGTACTCGAACGCGTCCAGATGCCGGCTCGGCGGGTGACCGGCCTCTGCACCGGCGATGTCGAACCCGACCACGCCCTCGTCGCGGAACCGGATGGCCAGCTCGGCGATCTCCCGGGACAGCGCGGCGTGCCGCATCGCGGTGACCAGACAGCGCACCGTGATCTCCCGGCCGGCGGCCGCGGCCCGGCGCTCCCCGTCGGCGAAACCGGCCAGCACCGCCTCGGTCACCTCGTCGAACGACAACCCGCCCTCGATGTGCAGTTCGGGCGCGAACCGCACCTCGGCGTAGACGACGTTGTCAGCGGCCAGATCCTCCACGCATTCGGCGGCCACCCGGTGCAGCGCGTCGGGGGTCTGCATCACCGCCACGGTATGGCTGAACGGCTCCAGGTAACGCTCCAGCGAACCGCTGTGCGAGCGGGTGCGAAACCAGGTCGCCAGCTCGTCGGGATCGGTGGTGGGCAACCCGTCGTAGCCGACCTGCCCGGCGATGTCGACGACGGTGGCCGGGCGCAGTCCCCCGTCGAGGTGGTCGTGCAGCAGCGCCTTGGGCGCCTGGCGGATCATCTCCAGGCTCAGCGGTGTGGTCATGGGGCCGCTCCGATGATCAGGGGCCGCGGGGCCGCCGGGGTCTCGGTGACATCGCAGACGCGGTAGCCGCCGTCGAGCTCGGCGCGTGCCGGCCCGAACCGTTCGGGTGTGTCGGTGTACAGCGTGAACAGTGGCTCGCCGGCGCTGACGGGGTCACCGGGGCGGCGGTGCATCCGCACGCCGGCCCCGGCCTGCACCCGCTCACCCGGGCGGGAGCGTCCCGCCCCCAATCGCCATGCCGCCATACCCACCGCCATCGCGTCGATTTCCCCCATTGTGCCGCCCCGGGATGCGGTGATGGTCTCCGAACATGCCGCCACCGGCAGCGGAACGCGCAGATCCCCGCCCTGGGCGGCGACCATCGCGGCGAATGCGTCCATCGCGGTGCCGTCGGACAGGGTTGCGGCCGGATCGACGTCGTCCAGCCCGGCCAAAGCGAGCATCTCGGTGGCCAGTGTCACCGTCAGCGCCACCACGTCGTCGGGGCCGCCACCTGCCAGCACCTCCAGCGCCTCGGCGACCTCGAGGGCGTTACCGGCGGTGGCGCCGAGCGGGCCGTTCATGTCGGTGAGCAGCGCACGGGTGGGTACCCCGTGTGCCGCGCCCAACTCGACCATCAGCCCGGCCAGCTCGCGGGCCTGGTCGGCGGTTTTCATGAAGGCGCCCGAGCCGACCTTGACGTCCAGCACCAGCGCCGCGGCCCCTTCGGCCAGCTTCTTGCTCATCACCGAGCTGGCGATCAACGGCAGCGACTCGACGGTGGCGGTGATGTCGCGCAGCGCGTAGAGCTTGGCGTCGGCGGGCGCCAAGGCGCCGGCGGCGAAGATCGCGGCACCCACCTCGACGAGCTGCGCACGCAGCCGCGACGTCGACAGCGTGGGGTCGAAACCCGCGATCGACTCCAGTTTGTCCAGGGTGCCGCCGGTGTGGCCCAGGCCGCGCCCGGAGGCCTGCGGCACCGCGGCACCGCAGGCCGCGACCACCGCCACCAGCGGCAGGGTGATCTTGTCCCCCACCCCGCCGGTGGAGTGCTTGTCGACCGTGGGCAGCCGCCGCCCGTTGCGCCGCAGGTCGGCGAAGTCCAGCCGCTCCCCCGAGGCGATCATCGCCGCGGTCCAGCGCGCGGTCTCGCGGGCGTCCATACCGCGCAGGAATATCGCCATCAACAGTGCCGACATCTGCTCCTGGGCGATCTGTCCGCGGGTGTAGGAGTCGATCAGCCAGTCGATCGCGTCGTCGGTCAGGCGGTGGCCGTCGCGCTTGGTGGCGATCAGTGTCGGGGCATCGAAAACAGGTGTCACGCCCATGCGTCGGGTCCGAAGGCGTCCGGCAGCAGGTCAGACAGCCGCCGCGCACCGGCCGGGTGGTCGATGAGCAGCTCGGGCCCGCCGTGTTCGAACAGCACCTGACGGCACCGGCCGCAGGGCATCAGCAGGTTGCCGGAGGCGTTGGTGCACGACAGCGCCACCAGCCGTCCGCCCCCCGCGGCGTAGAGCCCGGCGACCACCGCGCACTCGGCGCACAAGCTCAGGCCATATGAGACATTTTCCACATTGCAGCCGGTGAACAGCCGTCCGTCCACGGTCAGCCCCGCCGCCCCGACCCGCAGTCCCGAATACGGCGCGTAGGCATTCGTAGCTACCGAAATTGCATTGCGCCGCAACAGATTCCAGTCGATTACGTCAGACATCTGACCTGCGTCCACATCTTTTCGAGTTCACCGCGCAATCCCGTCCATCCGCAGTCGTTTGTCGAATGTCACCCTAACTTCGACGGTTCCTACCCATCAGTAACTTCAGCGTGGTCGTTTCCACCCTGTGAATGGGTTTAGAGTCCAAGCCGAGGTTTATTGACCGCGATGGCGTTGCGTAGCTGCCGCACGCGCAACCGAGCGGGGTGGCTACCGATATTTGGAGGCGCTGATGACGGCGACATCCGCCGATACGACTGCGCTGCCCGGGACGCAGGCTCCTGGCCGGCGTCCCCGGCGGCAGAGTCTGTATAAGGGCGACCCCGGAATGTGGGCGTTCGCCCTGCACCGGATCACCGGTGCGACCATCTTCTTCTTCCTGTTCGTCCACGTGATCGACACGGCCCTGGTGCGGGTCAGCCCGCAGGCCTACACCGAGGTGATCGCGACCTACAAGACCCCGATCGTCGGCCTGATGGAGCTGGGGCTGGTGGCCGCGGTGCTCTTCCACGGCCTCAACGGGGTCCGGCTGATCCTGATCGACTTCTGGTGGCAGGGCTGCCGCTGGCAGCGCCAGATGCTGGTGGCGGTCTGCGCCACCTGGCTGGTGGTGATGGTCCCGGTGGTGGTCCGGATCGGCATGCACATGGCGGAGCGATTCTTATGAGCACACCTGACCTGCAACTGGGCCGCGGCGCGCTGGCCCCGGTCCGCGGCCCGGACCGCGACCGCCCGGCCAGCCTCGGCGACCCGCGTTCGCCGCAGCGGCGCTCCGGGATGCCGAACTTCGAGAAGTACACCTGGCTGTTCATGCGGTTCTCCGGCGCCGTGTTGATCTTCCTGGTGCTCGGACACCTCTTCATCATGCTGATGTGGCAGGACGGGGTGTACCGGATCGATTTCAACTACGTGGCGGAGCGCTGGCACTCGCCGTACTGGCAGATCTGGGACCTGACCCTGCTGTGGCTGGCCGAACTGCACGGCGCCAACGGCCTGCGCACGATCATCGGCGACTACACCCGCAGCGCCCGCAGCCGGTTCTGGCTGATGACCCTGCTGGCGTTCTCGGTGATCTTCACGCTGGCGCTGGGCAGCTACGTGCTGCTGAGCTTCGACCCGAACATTTCTTGACGGCAGTCTCCTACGAACGGGTGATATCGCGGTGATTCAGGAACATCGATACGACGTGGTGATCGTCGGCGCCGGCGGTGCCGGGATGCGCGCGGCGGTGGAAGCCGCGCCCCGCGCTCGCACGGCAGTGCTGACCAAGCTGTACCCCACACGCAGCCACACCGGCGCCGCGCAGGGCGGTATGTGCGCCGCGCTGGCCAACGTCGAGGACGACAACTGGGAGTGGCACGCCTTCGACACCGTCAAGGGCGGCGACTACCTGGCCGACCAGGACGCGGTGGAGATCATGGCCAAGGAGGCCATCGACGCGGTGCTGGACCTGGAGAACATGGGCATGCCGTTCTCCCGCACCCCCGAGGGCCGCATCGACCAGCGCCGGTTCGGCGGGCACACCCGCGACCACGGCAAGGCCCCGGTGCGCCGTGCGTGTTACGCCGCCGACCGCACCGGCCACATGATCCTGCAGACGCTGTACCAGAACTGCGTCAAGCACGGCGTGGAGTTCTTCAACGAGTTCTACGTGTTGGACCTGGTGCTCACCGAGACCCCGTCGGGCCCGGTGGCGACCGGCGTGGTGGCCTATGAGCTGGCCACCGGCGAAATCCATGTCTTCCACGCCAAGGCGATCGTGCTGGCGACCGGCGGGTCGGGCCGGATGTACAAGACGACCTCGAACGCGCACACCCTGACCGGTGACGGCATGGGCGTCGTCTTCCGCAAGGGTCTGCCGTTGGAGGACATGGAATTTCACCAGTTCCACCCGACGGGCCTGGCCGGGCTGGGCATTCTCATCTCGGAGGCGGTGCGCGGTGAGGGCGGCCGGCTGCTCAATGCCGACGGTGAGCGGTTCATGGAGCGTTACGCCCCGACGATCGTCGACCTGGCCCCCCGCGACATCGTGGCTCGCTCGATGGTGCTCGAGGTGCTCGAAGGCCGTGGCGCCGGGCCCAACAAGGACTACGTCTACATCGACGTGCGCCACCTCGGTGCCGACGTGCTCGAGGAGAAGCTGCCCGACATCACCGAGTTCGCCCGCACCTACCTGGGTGTGGACCCGGTCACCGAGCTGGTGCCGGTCTACCCGACCTGCCACTACGTGATGGGCGGAATCCCGACCACGGTGACCGGACAGGTGCTGCGCGACAACACCGCCACCGTGCCGGGCCTCTACGCCGCCGGCGAGTGCGCCTGCGTGTCGGTGCACGGCGCCAACCGGCTGGGCACCAACTCGCTGCTGGACATCAACGTGTTCGGCCGCCGCGCCGGTATCGCCGCGGCGGAGTACGCCAACTCCCACGAGTTCACCGAGATGCCGGAGAACCCGGCCGACATGGTGGTCAACTGGGTTGCCGACATCCTGTCCGAGCACGGCAACGAGCGCGTCGCCGACATCCGCGGTGCGCTGCAGCAGTCGATGGACAACAACGCCGCGGTGTTCCGCACCGAGAAGACCCTCAAGCAGGCGCTGAGCGACATCCACGCGCTCAAGGAGCGGTACGCCCGAATTACCGTGCACGACAAGGGCAAGCGCTTCAACTCCGATCTGCTGGAGGCGATCGAGCTGGGCTTCCTGCTGGAGCTGGCCGAGGTCACCGTGGTCGGTGCGCTCAACCGGCAGGAGTCCCGCGGTGGGCATGCCCGCGAGGACTACCCCAACCGCGACGACGTCAACTACATGCGCCACACCATGGCCTACAAGCAAGGTCCGGACCTGATCGCAGACATCCGGTTGGACTACAAGCCGGTGGTGCAGACCCGCTACGAACCGAAGGAACGGAAGTACTGATGTCCGAGGGCTGTTGCTCGTCAGATTCAGGATGCTGCTCGTCGGGTCCGGCGAGCACCACGCCGGTGGCGCTGGTCGACGGCCCGCCGGCCGGTGACCCGCCCCTGCCCCCGGTCCCCGAGGGCGCGCAGATGGTCACGCTCAAGATCGCCCGGTTCAACCCGGAGAACCCCGACCAGTACGCCGCCACCGACGGCTGGCAGAGCTTCCGGGTTCCGGCACTGCCCACCGACCGGTTGCTGAACCTGCTGATCTACGTCAAGAGCTACCTGGACGGCACGCTGACCTTCCGCCGGTCCTGCGCGCACGGCGTGTGCGGCTCGGACGGCGTGCGGGTCAACGGCAACAACAAGCTGGCGTGCAAGCTGCTGATGCGCGACATCCTGCCCAAGAAGCCGGGCAAGGAGCTGACGCTGACCATCGAGCCGATGCGTGGGCTGCCGGTGGAAAAAGACCTCGTGGTCAACATGGAACCGTTCATGGACGCCTACAAGGCGATCAAGCCGTACCTGATCACCACCGGCAATCCGCCCACCCGGGAATGGATCCAGAGTCAGCACGACCGGCACCGCTACGACGACACCACCAAGTGCATCCTGTGCGGTATCTGCACCACCAGCTGCCCGGTGTACTGGAGCGAGGGGTCGTATTTCGGGCCGGCGGCGATCGTCAACGCCCACCGATTCATCTTCGACTCACGCGACGAGGGCGCTGCGGAGCGGTTGGACATCCTCAACGAGGTCGACGGGGTGTGGCGCTGTCGCACCACGTTCAACTGCACCGACGCCTGCCCGCGCGGCATCGAGATCACCAAGGCGATCCAGGAGGTCAAGCGGGCCTTGATGTTCGCCCGCTGATCTCCCACCCCAAGCCGGCCTGAGCCCGGCTCAGGGCGCGTCCTGGCCGGGTGTTCCCGCGGTGCCGGGTGTGCCGTTACCGCCGATTCCGCGGTCGCCGCCGTCCCCGCCGTCCCCGCCGTCACCGCCGTCGCCACCGTCGCCGGCCGGGGAGGGCGCGGTTCCGCCGGGACCGCCGTCGCCGCCGCGGCCACCGTGGCCGGGCGCAGGTGACGACGGGCTCCACACGTCGTCGCCGCCGTTGCCGCCGGTGCCGCCCGCGCCGCCGTTCCCGACACTGGCGGTACCGCCGGTGCCCCCGTCCCCACCGAACTCGCCGTCGGCGCCGTCGCCGCCGGCGCCGCCGTGGCCGAACAGGAACGCCGCATTGCCGGCGGTACCGACCGCCCCGTTGACCGGATCGCCGAGCGCCAGCAGCTGCACTCCGGTATCCGGTGCCGCCCCACCGGCGTCTCCGCCATTGCCGATCAACCAGCCCGCGTCGCCGCCGCTGCCACCGAAGTAGCCATCCCCGCCGTCACCGAAGAGCAGTCCGGCGTCCCCGCCGTTGGGATCAAGCGCCGTCCCGTCGGCCCCGTCGCCGATCAGATACAGACCGGAAATCTGATTCACGAAAGCGGCGAACTGCAACCCGTCCGAGCTGTTGATCCACTCCTCGATTCCGGTATGGATCGGCGCATAGACGTTGGTATCGAACCAAGCGTTGAACGCCAACGGTTCGGTGCCCAACGCCGACCCGCTGACCTGGTCCCCCCATGTCGACAGGTCTAGCCACGACCACGCCGACGAATCCCACCAGGTCGTCATCCCCGGATCGCCCAGATCGACGGACTCGGCAACCGGAGCCGCCCCGAACCACGGCTCGAACAGGTCGGTCAGCCAGTCGAATTCATCGGCTTGGGCCACCGGCGCCGCCGTCAGTGGGCCAACCCGAAGACGACGAACGCCCCCGCGACCGACCCCGCACCCGCCGCCCGGCGCCGCAGTGCCGCCCTCGACCTGGCATTCCGCCTGCCGCCGCGCTGTCGAGTCATCGAATCCCCCCTTGGAGACGGAAAGAACATCGTCAATTCCGGAGGCTAATTTCCGGAAGACCCACAGCGATACAGGGATTTCCCTGGTCCTTCGGCTTGCGGCCTTCGGGGCCATCCCGCCGGCGCTAGCGAAGCCGGGCGGCGTGATACAACAGCGTCCGTGCACTGGTACACCGGTAACTCCAGCTACGACACCGTCCTGACCTTCGCGTTCGGCTTCGCGGCGTTCGTGATCATCGGCGGCTTCTTCGGCCAGAGCTCCTACGGGCGGTTCTCCTCGGCCAAACTCGGGTTCAACCTGAACCCGAAGTTCGGCTGGTGGCTGATGGAGATCCCGGCAACGGTGGTGTTCGCCGCCGCCTACCTGTGTGGACCGGCCCGGTTCGAGCCGACGTCGCTGGTGCTCGCCGGGATCTGGGTGTTGCACTACGCCAACCGCGGCTGGTTCTTCCCGCTGGCGATCCGCCAGGTGCCCGGCAAGCGCAGCACGTTCAACATCTCCGTGGTGGTGATGGGCATGCTCGTCACGACGATGCACGGCTACCTCAACGGCGCCCTGTTCAGCCACGACTACCTGGGGCAGTACGGCCCCGGCTGGTTGACCGATCCGCGTTTCGTGGTGGGCCTGGTGATCTACCTGTGCGGGTTCGCGCTGCTGGTCAGCTCCGAGTCGATCGTGCGCAACCTGCGCGACAAGAACAACCCCGGTGCCGCCGAGTACCGGATTCCGTTCGGCGGCGGCTTCCGGTTCGTCACCAGCCCGGCCTACCTGGGCGAACTGATCGCCTGGACCGGTTTCGCCGTGCTGACCTGGGCGCTGCCTGGCGTGGTGATCCTGTTGATCACCGCCGGCAACCTGGTGCCCCGGGCGCTGCAGACCCACCGCTGGTACCGGGAGAAGTTCGCCGACTACCCCACCGATCGCAAGGCGCTGGTGCCGTTTCTGTGGTGAGGCGCGCCGGCGCCCGTTCGTTCGGCGGTGAGGGTGCACAGTTGTACGGCCCTAGGCGGGGTGTCGCTGGACTGACACGCACGCTCGCCCCAAAAAAGGGACTGTCACGTTCTGCCGGGCCGTCTCGTCTAAGGGGTATGACTACTCAACCACGTATCCCACCGCTGCCCCCCAAAAAGACGAACCTGCTGACTCGGGCGATGTACCGCTATGCCAAGCGTCGCTTCGGCGAGGTCCCCGAACCGTTCACCGTCGCCGCCCATCACCCACGGCTCCTGGTCGCCAACGCCGTGCACGAAGGCCTACTGCAGTCCGCATCACGCAAGCTGCCGGCCGGGGTGCGCGACCTGGCGGTGTTCTGGACCGCCCGCACCATCGGCTGCTCGTGGTGCGTGGACTTCGGCGCCATGCTGAGCCGGCTGGAGGGCCTGGATGTCGAGCGGCTCAAGGAGATCGACGACTACGCGAGCTCCCCGCGCTTCACCGACGACGAACGGGCCGCCATCGCCTACGCCGACGCCGTCACCACCGACCCGCACTCGGTCACCGACGAGCAGGTCGCCGATCTGCGGCACAGGTTCGGCGACGACGGCGTCATCGAGCTGACGTATCAGATCGGGATCGAGAACATGCGGGCCCGGATGTACAGCGCGCTGGGCATCACCGAGCAGGGCTTCAGCTCCGGGGATGCCTGCCGGGTTCCGTGGGCCCAGTAACGCCTCGAGGCTGTCGTTAGCGTGCAGAAGTGCGAGTGGACCTCACGGTAAGTCCAGTTTCGCGGCGTCGCGCAGCGGAGAACCAGTGAACTTGTCCGGGTTGGCGATATCCCAGACGGCATACACCAAACCGTCGCGCACCGTCATCGCGGTGACGCGCGGCAGCAGTTCGGCGAACCCCTCGGTGCCCGGCGCGCCGGCTGTGTAGGCGCCGAGTTCGCCGTTGACCAGCGCCAGCTGGTTCGCCGTCACCAGGGTCGGCCCGTAACGGCGCGCCAAGCCCAGCAGGAACCGCGCCACCTTCTCCGGGCCCCGGATAACGCGAACAGCGGTCGGCGCGCGGCGGTTGGAGTCGCCGGTGAAGGTCACCTCCGGGTGCAGCAGTGCCACCACCGCGTCCAGGTCACCGGCGGCCATCGCCGCCATCAGCGACCCGACCGCCTCGGCGTGCCGCGGATCGGGTTGCGGCGGCGGATCGGCGGCGACGGCGCGCCGTGCCCGCGACGCCAGCTGCCGGGCAGCGGCCTCGCTGGTGTGCAGCACCTCGGCCACCTCGACGAACGGCACCGAGAACCCGTCGTGCAGCACGAACGCCACCCGCTGATCCGGGCTGAGCCGCTCCAGCACCACCATCGCGGCGAACCGGGCGTCCTCATCGGCCACCACCGCCGACAGCGGATCGGAGTCGGCGGCGGTCACCACCGGCTCCGGAAGCCATTCGCCCACATAGGATTCCCGCCGGTGCGACGCCGAACGCAACCGATCCAGGCCGAGCCGGCTCACCACCGTCGTCAACCAGGCCCGCGGGTCGGCGATCTGGTCGCGCTCGGCGGCAGCGAAGCGCAGCCAGGCGTCCTGCACGATGTCCTCGGCGTCGGCGAACATGCCGGTGAGCCGGTAGGCCACCGCCAGCAGATGCGGCCGCAACGCCTCAAAGTCCTCGACCGCCGCCGTCATTGCCTCAGCCTAGGCCGAATCGGATTCGCCCGGTTGAGCCCGAGCCCAACCCCCACGCGACACAATGCAGCCATGCCCAAACCGCGTATCTCGCCGGTGCGCTGGCGCCCCCCGCCGTCGCGGCCCCTGCCCCCGCCCGACCCGACCCCGAAGCTGACCGTCGTCGAGATCCCCGGCACCGCCCCCGAAGACGTCGTCGTCGACGCCGACGGCACCATCTGGACCGGCGTCGAGGACGGGCGCATCATCGCGGTCGGCCCCGACGGCACCGCGCCGCGGGTGGTCACCGATACCGGCGGGCGCCCGCTGGGCCTGGCCTTCACCCGCGATCGCCGGCTGCTGATCTGCGACAGCCACCGCGGGCTGCTGCGCTATGACCCGGCGAACGGGCAACTGGAGACCCTGGTGAGCCACGTGGCCGGCCGGCCGCTGACGTTCTGCTCGAACGCGGTCGAAGCGGCCGACGGCACCATCTATTTCACCGAGTCCACCAACCGGTTCCGTTACGAGCACTACAAGGCATCGGTGATCGAGGCCCGGGCCAGCGGGTCACTGATGCAGCGCAGCCCCGACGGGACGACGTCGGTGCTGGCCTCCGGGTTGCACTTCGCCAACGGCGTCACCCTGACCGCCGACGAATCAGCGGTGGTGTTCGCCGAGAGCACCGGGCGCCGGTTGTCCAAGTACTGGCTGAGCGGGCCGCGCCGCGGTTCGATCACCGCACTGGTCAGCGAACTGCCCGGCCATCCCGACAACATCTCCACCGGTTCGGACGGCCGGATCTGGGTGGCGATGTTCTCCGAACCCAACGCGCTGGCCGATTGGCTCAGCCCGCGCGCACCGGTGCTGCGCACACTGCTGTGGCGGCTACTGCCGTATCGCTGGCTGCCCGACCCGAAGCCGGTGCTGTGGGTGATCGGCCTCGACCCCGACGACGGGCGGGTGCTGGCCCAATACCGCACCACCGATCCGAGGTTCGGCCTGGCCACCGGGGTGGTCGAGGCCGGCGACCGGCTGTGGTTGGGCCGTGTCGGCGGCTCCGGGCTGGCCTATTTCCAGCGGTAGCCCGCGCTGGAACGCAAGTAACAGAAGCACCACCCGTCACAGCGTGGCTCCCCGGGTTCGCGCCGCCGTTCGCCTACCCTGCACACACGATGACTTTTGTGCGCTCGGTATCAGCCCTGGTGACGGTGGGTTTTCTCGCCACCGCAGCACCGCTGGCGGCGGCCGACCCCACCCCGGGGCTCAACGTGGGGTCGGTCAACTGCCCCTACCAGGTCAGCACCCCGCCCGCGGTGGACGCCTCGGAGGTCCCGCTGGCCGGTGACCCGCCGCTGCCGCTGCCGGTGCCGGCCACCCCGGTCGGCGGGGAGGCGCTGGCCGGCTGCGGGATCATCGCCGCCCCCGGCACCCCACCGGTGCCCGCCGACATCTCCGCCGAGGCGTGGCTGGTGGCCGACCTGGACAGTGGCGCGGTGATCGCCGCCCGCGACCCGCACGGCCGACACCGGCCGGCCAGCGTGATCAAGGTGCTGACCGCGATGGCGTCGCTGAACGAATTGGACCCGAATACCGTCGTCCCCGGCACCCAGGAGGACGCCAACGCCGAAGGCACCCGGGTCGGCGTCGGCCCCGGCGGGGACTTCACCGTCAACCAGCTGCTGCACGGGCTGCTGATGGGCTCGGGCAACGACGCCGCCCACGCCCTGGCCACCCAGCTCGGCGGCATGGACGCGGCGCTGCACAAGATCAACACGCTGGCGGCCAAGCTCGGTGGTCGCGACACCCGCGCCGCGACCCCGTCCGGGCTGGACGGACCCGGCATGAGCACCTCGGCGTACGACATCGCGCTGTTCTACCGCTACGCCTGGAGCAATCCGATGTTCGCCTCCATCGTCGCCACCCGGACGTTCGACTTCCCCGGCTACGGCGACGTGCCCGGCTACACCCTGGAGAACGACAACCAATTGCTCTACAACTACCCGGGCGCCCTCGGCGGCAAGACCGGCTACACCGACGACGCCGGGCAGACCTTCGTCGGCGCCGCGGCCCGGGACGGCCGGCGGCTGGTGGCGGTGCTGCTGCGCGGCACCCGACAGCCGATCCCCCCGTGGCAACAGGCCGCGCACCTGCTCGACTACGGCTTCGCCACCCCGCCGGGCACCCGGATCGGGAGCCTCATCGAACCCGACCCGGCGCTGGTGGCGGCCCGCGCCCCCGCCGAGGGCCCCCACCCCCAGGCCATGGTCCTGGCCCCGGCAGATGACGCCGTCCCGGTGCGCGTCGGGGTGGCCATCTTCGGCACCATCATCGTGTTCGCGCTCATCATGGGCGCCCGGGCGGTGAACCGCCGGCCCGGACGGGGCTCGTCATGGTGATCTCCGCGCCGCCGGTGTTCCGCGCGGGCTAGCGCGGCCCATCCCCTACCGTGAGCCAGATGGGCCGAATCGGGGAACTGCGCCGATCCTCGCCGCTGGCACTGCTGGTCGGGGTGGCCGCTGCCAGCGTCGGCGTCATCTACGGCTATGACCTGTCCAATATCGCCGGCGCCCTGTTGTTCATCGAGCGCGATTTCGGGTTGACCGAGCCCCAGCAGGAGATGATCGCCACCGCGACCGTGATCGGCGAGATCGCCGGCGCCGCCGCGGGCGGCTGGCTGGCGAACACCATCGGGCGCAAGAGCTCGATGGTCGCGGTGGCCCTGACCTATGCGGTCTTCGCGCTGGTGGGGGCGGCGTCGACGTCGGTGCCGATGCTGACCGTGGCCCGACTGCTGCTCGGCGTCACCATCGGGGTGTCGGTGGTGGTGGTGCCGGTGTTCGTGGCCGAGTCGGCGCCGGCCGCCGCCCGCGGAGCGCTGCTGGTCACCTACGGGGTGGCCACCGTGATCGGGATCATCGCCGGCTACCTGTGCGCCTACCTGCTGGCCGGCACCGGCAACTGGCGGGCGATGCTGGGGCTGGCCGCGGTCCCCGCCGTGCTGGTGACACTGCTGCTGGTCCGCATCCCCGACACCGCCCGCTGGTATCTGCTCAAGGGCCGCGTCGAGGAAGCACACCGCACGCTGCGGCGGATCGAACCGAACGCCGATGCGCAGCGGGAGTTGGCCGAGATCGGCCGGACGCTGCGCGAGGAGCAGCAGGGCGGCGTCGGGGTGCTGCGCGAAATGCTGCGGCCGCCCTACCTGCGGGCGACACTGTTCGTGGTGACACTGGGCTTTTTCATCCAGATCACCGGTATTAACGCGATCGTCTACTACAGTCCCCGGCTTTTCGAAATGATGGGATTCCAAGGCGATTTCGCGCTGCTGATCCTGCCGGCGCTGGTGCAGGTCGCGGCCCTGGCCGCCATGCTGGTCTCGCTGGCGCTGATCGACCGGGTGGGCCGCCGTCCCATCCTGATGTCGGGGATCACCGCGATGATCGTCGCCAATGTGCTGCTGATCGCGGTGTTCGCCGCCGGTGCGGTGTTCGGCGACGCGCTGGCGGCGGTCAAATTCGCCGGGGTGCTGCTGTTCACCGTCGGCTACACCTTCGGATTCGGCTCGCTGGTGTGGGTGTACGCCGGGGAGAGCCTGCCGGCCCGGCTGCGCTCGATGGGATCCTCGGCGATGCTGACCTCGGATCTGGTGGCCAATGCGATCGTCGCCGGGGTGTTTTTGACCATGCTCACCACCCTGGGCGGCGCCGGAACGTTCGCGGTGTTCGGGGTGCTGGCACTGCTCAGCCTGGCTTTCGTCTACCGCTACGCCCCGGAGACCAAGGGCCGCCAACTCGAAGACATCCGGCACTTCTGGGAGAACGGCGGGCGCTGGCCCTCCCAAGAGGCGACCGCCCCCGAGATCGGCACGTCGGCATGTCGGTGATCAGCGCCGGTGCCATCGTGCTCGACGGCCGGGTGTGCCGGCCCGGCTGGCTCACCGTCGACGCCGGGCGGGTCAGCGCCTGCGGGTCCGGGGCACCACCGGTTCCGGCCGACGACGATTTCGCCGATTGTGTGGCGGTGCCGGGCTTTATCGACATGCACTGCCACGGCGGCGACGGTGTCTCCTACCCCGAGGCCCCCGAACGCGCCGCCGCGCTGCACGCCGCGCACGGCACGACCGGCGGGCTGGCCAGCCTGGTGACCGCCGCCCCCGACGTACTGCTGGCCCAGGTGCGCACCCTGGCCGACGCGACCCGGCGCGGGGTGGTGAACGGCATCCACCTGGAGGGGCCGTGGCTGAGCGGGCGGCATTGCGGTGCGCACGATCCGTCGTGGCTGCGCGGACCCGACCCCGGCGAGATCGATGCGCTGCTGACCGCGGGCCAGGGTGCGATCGCGATGGTCACCTTAGCGCCCGAGCTGCCCGGTGCGCCTGCCGCGATCAGGCGTCTTGTGGACGCGGGAATCGTTGTGGCCCTGGGCCATACCGATGCCGCCTACGAGCAGACGCAGGCCGCGATCGACGCCGGCGCGAGCGTGGGAACCCACCTGTTCAACGCGATGCGTGCGTTGCATCACCGCGAGCCGGGACCGGTGCCGGCGCTGCTGGGCGACCCCCGGGTGACCGTCGAGCTGATCGCGGACGGCGTGCACCTGCACGCGGGCGTGGTCCGTCATGTCGTGGCGGCCGCCGGCCCCGACCGGGTCGCTCTGGTCACCGATGCGATGGCCGCCGCCGGAGTCGGCGACGGCGCCTTCACCCTGGGCGGGCTCGGCGTCGACGTCAGCGGCGGGGTGGCCCGGCTGCGCGGCACCGCCACGATCGCCGGCAGCACCGCCACCATGGACCGGCTGTTCGCGACGGCCGTGGAACTGCTCGGCGGCGACGACGCGGCGCTGGCCGCGGCGGCGCGCATGACCGCCGCCACCCCGGCAAAGGCGTTGGGCCTCGACGGCGTCGGGGTTTTGACCGTCGGGTCCGCGGCTAATCTGGTGGTGATGAACGCCGAGCTGCAGGTGCTGCGGGTGATGAGCCGCGGGGTCTGGCTGACCGAAGGAGAACCATGAGCGAGCCCACGATCACCGATGTGCCCGAGCAGCACCGCTATGAGATCAGCGTCGACGGGGTGCGAGCCGGGCTGGCCGCCTACCACGACAGCGGCGACCAGCGCGATTTCCACCACACCGAGATCGACAAGGCGTTCGGCGGTCAAGGGCTGGCCAGCAAGCTGATCGCCTACGCGCTGGCCGACACCAAGGCCGCGGGCAAGCAGATCGTGCCGAGTTGCTCGTTCGTGGAGGCCTACGTGGCCAAGCACCCGGAGTACGCCGCTCAATAAGGTGAATTGGCGCAGCTCGGCTCGGTGGTGGCGTTGATCCGGTGGTCTGCGCCGGGGTATGCCGATTCGGCCGAGGCCGCTCAGCCACGCGCCTTCGCCCGCCAACGGTCCGGGTCCGCTTCCAGGGCAGCGCGATCCCAGTTGCCGCGCACCGCCGCCGCCTCATAGGTGTCTTGTAGGAACTCCAGCAGGACTCGGTCCGGGTCGGGCGCCTGCCGCACCGCCTCGTAGGGCAGCACGAATTCGCCCATCTCCTTGCTGTAGGACGCCTGCGCGGGCCGGACCGGATGGTCGGCGAAGCCATCGGGTTCGGGGTAGCCGTAGGCGTAGAAGCCACCTTCCTCCCCACCCCCGGGCCAGAATCCGCAGCTGCTGAGTTCGTGCGAGTAGCCTTCCACCATCACCCAGTCCCCACAGTTGGGTGCGCCCCCGGGGTGCGTCGGGGCGCCACGTCCGGAGAACCGGGTACAGGCCAGATCCATGGCGCCCCAGAAGAAGTGAACGGGGCTGACCTTGCCGATGAAGCGGGACCGGAACCGGCCCAGCACCCGGTGCGCCTGCACCAGTTGCCGCCAGAACAGCTGGGCGGCCTGCGGGTCATAAGAGGCGTGCTCGACGTCCTCGGCGAACGGCACGGCAGGCTCAACCTCGTTGGGATGGGACTGGATTCGGGTTTGCAGACCCAGCTCGTCGAGCGTCGACATGAGCATGCTGTGAAACTCCGCCACCGATTGCTCCCGCAGCGCAATGGCACGAGACGCTCCGGAGCTGGTGCGGATCGCCAACTGGTGCTCGATGAAGTCGAATTCGGCGTCGAAAACGTCGCTGCCGTATGGGATCGCCGACGTGGTGAGCCCACGGGGCGTGACATACAACGTGACCTGCCACCAGTGGTTCACCAAAGGTGCATGTGCCAGGCGGATCTTGCCGACGATCTGGGTCCACATGTGCAGGGTGTCCCGGGTCGGGGCCCAGTCGTCGAGACGAAGGCGAGGCCAGGCGGATTCGCTCGTCATGATCCCCTACTTACCCGTTTGCGGAACCGGTCACACCGTCGCGTCCGGCTGGCCGGCCGGCGCGCAGGTTGTCCGACGACGTGGCAGCCCACGCGGTGGCGAACAGGATCAGCCGCACCGTGATGTAGGCGAACACCAGCAGACCCAACACCGGGCCGAACACCGCCCCGGCCGGGCCGTTGACCACCGACTGCAGATACACCGAGCCGGCCTGTTTGAACAGCTCGTAGCCGACCGCGGCGATCGCGCCGGCCCGCGCCGCGCTGGCGAGGCTGACCGACTCGCGGGGCAGCCGTGCGATCATCCAGGTGAACAGCAGCCACGACACCGCCACCGCCATGCCCAGCGACGCCACCCGCAGCAGCGCACCCAGCAGGTCGAAATCGGGAACACCGGACCAGCGCAGGATCTTGCGCATCAGTTTCGGGTCCGCCAGCGCGGTCAACGCGATCGTGACGATCATGGCACCGAACGCCCACAACATCGCCACCAGGTCCGAGAGCTTCGCCGACACGAAACCCGGCTTCTCCGAACGTGTTTCCCACATCTCGGAGAGAGCCTCGCGCAGGTTGGCCATCCAGGTCAGGCCCACCCAGGCGGCGGCCGCCAGCCCGATCACACCCACCGAGGCGCGCGATCCGATCGCGGAGTCCATCAGGGTCACCAGCTCGTTGCCGAACTCGCCGGGGATCGAGCGCTTGATCCGGCGTTCGATCTCCTCGAGTACCTCGGGCCGTCGCGACAACAGGAAACCGCCGACGGAGAACCCGACCATCGCCAACGGGAACAACGCGAAGATGGTGTAGTAGCTCATCCCGGCGGCGAAGAAGTTGCCCTGGCAGTCGTCGTAGCGCTCCTGCGCCCGGACCGCGTGGTCGAACCAGCGGTAGCGGGCCCGCAGCCGGTCGATGACACCTGGCTTCGCGGCGCCGGTCTGGTCGGTCGAGGCCTTACTCATGGCGGCGACGGAAGGAATCCCACCCGGTCGTACACCCGCGCGATGGTCTCGGCGGCCACCGCGCGGGCCCGCTGGGCGCCGGCGGCCAGCACGGCCTGCAGCTCGCCCGGATCGGCCAGCAGCTCATCGACGCGGGCCTTGATCGGCGTGACGAACTCGGCGACGGCCTCGGCGGTCTCCTTCTTCAGGTCGCCGTAGCCGCGGCCCGCGTAGCCCTCCACCAGTTTCTCGATGCTCTCACCGGTGATCGCCGATTGGATGGTCAGCAGGTTCGACACCCCGGGCTTGGCCTCCGGGTCGTAGCGGATCTCGCGTTCGGAGTCGGTGACGGCCGAGCGAATCTTCTTGGCGCTTTTCGCCGGGTCGTCGAGCAGGCTGATCAGTCCGGTGTCGGTGGCCGCCGACTTGCTCATCTTCGCCGTCGGGTCGGCCAGGTCGTAGATCTTGGCGGTTGCCTTGGGGATCATCGGCTCCGGCACCACGAAGGTATCGGGGAAGCGGGCGTTGAACCGCTGCGCGACGTCGCGGGCCAGTTCCAGGTGCTGACGCTGGTCCTCGCCGACGGGCACCACATCGGTGTCGTAGAGCAGCACGTCGGCCGCCATCAGCACCGGGTAGGTGAACAGGCCCACGGTGGTGGAGTCCGAACCGTGCCGCTGCGACTTGTCCTTGAACTGCGTCATCCGCGAGGCCTGCCCGAATCCGGTGAAACAGCCCAGCACCCAGGCCAGTTCGGCGTGCGCGGGCACATGGCTCTGCACGAAGATGGCGCTGCGGGCCGGGTCGATCCCCAGCGCCAGGTACTGCGCGGCCGTCACCAGCGTGCTGCGGCGCAACGTCTCGGGGTCCCATCCCGGGACGGTGATGGCATGCATGTCGACGACGCAGAACAGCGCGTCGTGATCGTCCTGCAGTTCCGCCCAGTGGGTGATCGCCCCCAGCGCGTTGCCGAGGTGCAGCGATGCCGAGGTGGGTTGGACGCCGGAGAAGACGACGGGCCGGGATCGGGAAGTGCTCATGATTGCTCGATCCTGTCACGCCCCCGCGGCGGCGGCCCCACCTGGTAACAGAGCTACTGCTCTGTTATGGTGGCCGCCATGCCCCGCCCACGCGTGCACGACCCCGAGCGCGTGCTGGACGCCGTGGAGTCGCTGGCGGCGCGTTCGGGCCCCGCGGCGGTGACGATCCGCGCCGTGAGCGAGCTGACCGGTGCCTCCAACGGCGCCGTCTACCACGCGTTCGGGTCACGCGCCGGGCTGGTTACCGCCGCCTGGCTGCGGGCCGCGCGGCGCTTCCTGGCGCTGCAGAGCGAATTGGTCGATGCCGCGCCGAAACCGATCGGGGCGGTGATCGCGGCCGCCGACGCCCCGGTGGCTTTCGCCGAACGCCACCCGGACGCCTCCCGGCTGCTGCAGGCGATCCGGCACGACGCCCTGCTGGACGAAGACCTGCCCGACGAGGTCGCCGCGCAGCTGCGCGGTGTCGAGGCCGAGCTGGTCGCGCTGCTGATCCGGCTGGCAGGTGCCCTCTGGGACCGTCGTGACGCCGCCGCCGTCGACACCATCACCACCTGCGTGGTCGACCTGCCCGCCGCAATCGTGCTCAGCCGGAATCGGCTGAGCAGCAACACCGCCCGCGCCCAACTGCACGCCGCCGTACGGGCCGTCCTGGCCGTCGGACCGAGAAAGGAACCACCCGCGTGAACCTGACCTATGACGACAAGATCGCCGTACTGGACCTCGGCGACGACGAAAACCGCTTCTCCCCAGGCTTTCTCGACGAGATCGACGGTGCGCTCGACGACGTGGTGGCTTCCGGCGCGCACGGCCTGGTCACCACCGCGGGCGGCAAGTTCTACTCAAACGGCCTGGACCTGGACTGGCTGGCGGCCAACAGTGACCGCGGTGACTGGTACGTCGGGCGGGTACACGCCCTGCTGGCGAAGGTGCTGACCCTGCCGGTGCCGACCGCGGCGGCGGTGGTCGGGCATGCGTTCGGGGCCGGCGCGATGCTGGCGATCGCCCACGACTTCCGGGTGATGCGCGCCGACCGCGGCTTCTTCTGCTTCCCCGAGGTCGACATCCGGATCCCGTTCACCCCCGGTATGGCCGCGCTGATCCAGGCCAAGCTCGCCCCGCAGGCGCAGGTGGCGTCGATGACGACCGGCCGCCGCTTCGGCGGGGTGGACGCCGCCGCGGCGGGCATCGTGGACAGTACCGCCGGCGAAGGTGCGGTGACCCCCGCCGCGATCGAGGTGCTGCGGCCGCTCGCCGGTAAGGACCCGGGCACGCTGGGCGCGATCAAGGCCGGCATGTTCGGGCCGGCGGTGGCCGCGCTGGGCGGCTGAACCGCCAACCGCGCCGGCGGACGGGGTGCTTGCCCCAGCCGTGCAGGTCCGGATCGCAGATGCGACGCTGAAACCCGATGTCCACGATTCCCGACACCAACCAGCGCACCCGCACCGACCGGTGCCCCGGGGTATTGCGACCCTGGCCGGCCGCGGACGGCCTACTGGTTCGGCTGCGCCTGGTCGGCGGTCGGCTTCCGGTGGCGTCGCTGGCACGACTGCTGCAGGTAAGCGCCGAGTTCGCCGACGGTTCGGTCTACCTGACCAAGCGGGCCAACCTGCAATTGCGGGGCCTGCCCGGCCGCGAGGGGCGGCTTGATCCGGCTGCCGTCGCCGCCATCGAATCCACCGGGCTGCTGCCGTCACGCAGCCACGAGCTGGTCCGCAACATCCTGGTGTCCCCGCAGACCGGGCATGCCGGGGGGCGCGTCGATCTGCGCGTGGTCGCGCAGCAGCTCGACGCGCTGCTCTGTGGCGACCCACAGCTGGGTCGGCTGCCGGGACGCTTCCTGTTCGTCCTCGACGACGGCCGCGGCGACCTGATCGACCGAACCGCCGACGCAGGCCTGGTGGCGCTCAGCGCCACCGAGGCACAGTTGCGGGCCGGCCAGAACTGGGGCGCGGTAGTCCATGTCGCCGACGCCGCCGAACAGCTGACCGCCCTGGCGCGCGCATTCCAGGCCGCCCGCGGCGACGGGCCCGACGCACCCTGGCATATCCGTGAACTTCCGGCGCCCTTCGGCGACGTTCACGCCGCCGACGCGCGCCTGCCCGACCCTTCGGGTCCACTACCCTGTGGCCCGGTGCCCGGCGGCACCCACGTGGCGGTCCCCGGCGGCGTGCTTACGCCGGAGCACGGGTGCTCGCTGCTGGCGCACACCGACCTCGTGGTGACGCCGTGGCAAGGTGTCTTCATCCCCGATGCACAGGAGACGAATCCGTGACGAGGCCCATGACACGTCCCACGAAGCGGTATTCCTACCTCGACGACGGCCCGGCCATCTACCTCGAGTCGTTCGCGACCATCCGCCGCGAATCCGACCTGTCTCACATCCCCGCGAACGCCGAGCGGCTCGCGGTGCGAATGATCCACGGTGCCGGCCAGACCGACGTCGCCAAGGACCTGTTGATTCACCCCGACGCGGTGCCCGCCGGGCGGGCCGCACTCGACGGCGGGGCACCGATCCTCTGCGATGCCCGGATGGTGGCGGTCGGGGTGACCGCCGGGCGGCTGCCCGCCGGCAACGAAGTGCGCTGCTACCTGCGCGACGAACGCGTTCCGGCGCTGGCGCAGGACTGGGGCACCACCCGTTCGGCGGCGGCGGTCTCGCTGTGGGAGCCCGAACTGGCCGGCGCCGTCGTCGCGATCGGCAACGCCCCCACCGCGCTCTTTCATCTACTGGAGCTGATCCTGGACGGTGGGCCGCGCCCGGCGGTGATCGTCGGCTGCCCGGTGGGGTTCATCGGCGCCGCCGAGTCCAAGGAGGCCTTGGCCGCCGTGCACGAGCACGGCGTCGACATCCCGTTCGTCACCGTGCGCGGCCGGCGCGGTGGGTCGGCGATCACCTCGTCGGCGTTGAATGCCCTGGCCTCGGATGCCGAATGAAAGACACCGCATGACCGGCCGTTTTTATGGCGTGGGCCTGGGCCCCGGTGACCCGGAGCTGATCACCCGCAAGGCGGCCCGGATCATCGCCGACGCCGACGTGGTGGCCTACCACGCCGGCGTCAACAAGGCGTCGTATGCGCGCACCATCGCCGCCGACCTGATCCGGGCCGGAGTGATCGAAGAGGAGCTGCGTTACCCGGTCACCACCGGGGTCACCGACCACCCCGGCGGCTATGCCGGGGCGCTCGCCGACTTCTACGAGCAGTCCGCCTCCCGGCTGGCCGCCCACCTGGATGCGGGCCGCACGGTGGCATTGCTGACCGAGGGCGATCCGCTGTTCTACGGCTCGTTCATGTACATGCACGACCGGCTTTCGGCGCGTTTCGACACCGAGATCATCCCCGGCGTACCGGCTTTCAGCGCCGCCACCGCAGCGCTCGGGATGCCGCTGGTGCGCCAGACCGATGTGCTGACCGTGCTGCCGGGCACCTTGGGCGAGCATGAGCTGGCGATGCGGCTGGCCGACACCGACGGCGCCATCATCATGAAACTGGGCCGCACCTTCCCGGCCGTGCGCCGGGCGCTGGCCGCCGCGGGCCGGTTGGAGCACGCCTACTACGTCGAGCGGGCCAGTCACCCGCAGCAGCGCTGGCTGCCCGTCGCCGAGGTGGAGGAAGCCAGCGTCCCCTACCTGTCGCTGATCGTGGTCGACGGGGATTCCCGCAACGGTCAGCGCTCCCGGACACCGGCCGACCAGACCGCCGCTGTCGTGGAGCCGGTGCATGCTGCCGCCGAACTTCTCGTGGTCGGCCTCGGTCCGGGCCCGGAAGGCTGGCTCACCGGCGAGGCCGCCGCGGCGCTGGGCGCCGTCGACCACATCGTGGGCTACGGACCCTACCTCGCGCGGATTCCACAGCGGGCCGGGTTGCAGCGGCACTCCTCAGGTAACACCGTCGAATTGGACCGGGCCCGTTTCGCACTGGATCTGGCCGCACGCGGCGAGAAGGTGGCGGTGGTCTCCGGCGGGGATGCGGGAGTATTCGGTATGGCCTCGGCGGTGTTCGAGGCGGCCGAAGACGAGCGTTATCACCATATTTCGGTGCGGGTGCTGCCCGGGGTCTCGGCGGTGCAGGCGGTGGCGGCGGCGGCCGGCGCTCCGATCGGTGCCGATTTCGCGGTGCTGAGCCTGTCGGACCGGCTCAAGCCGTGGGCCGTGATCGAGGCCCGGCTACGGGCTATCGCCGATGCCGATCTGGTGCTGGCGATCTACAACCCGGCGTCACGCGCCCGGCCCGACCAGATCGCGATGGCCCGCAAAGTGTTGCTGGAGCACCGCGACCCGCAGACGGTGGTGGTGGTCGGGCGCGACATCGGCCGCGCCGAGCAGTCGTTGGCCGTGACCACGCTGGGCGATCTGGACACCGACGCGATCGACATGAAATGTCTTGTCCTGGTGGGGGCATCGTCCACGCGGGTCAACGGCTCGGGTCAGGTTTGGACGCCGCGATGGGTTCGCTGACGGTTCACTTCGTCGGCGCCGGGCCGGGGGCCGCCGATCTGCTGACCGTGCGTGCCGCGCGACTACTGGCCGACGCCGACGTGGTGCTCTACCCGGGCAGCTACCTGGACCCGGGTGTTCTTGAACAATGCTCCAGCACAGCAGAATTCGTCGACACCGCCGATCTGGACCTGGATGCGATCGTGGGCCGCATCGTCGCGGCCCAGCGGGCCGGTCGGCGGGTGGTGCGATTGGTGTCAGGCGATCCGTCGCTCTACAGCGCGGCCTTCGAACAGACCCGGCGGCTCGATGCGGCGGGAGTGCCGTGGGACATCACTCCCGGGGTGCCGGCCTATGCGGCGGCGGCCGCCGTGCTGGGCCGCGAGCTCACGGTTCCGCTGGTGACGCAGTCGGTGGTACTGACCCGGGTCCAGGCCGCCTCCACCGCGATGCCGCCGCGCGAATCGCTGGGCGCGTTCGCCGCCACCGGGGCCACCCTGGCGCTGCACCTGGCGATCACCCGGACCCGAGAACTGATGAGCGAACTCGAGTCCGGATACGGGGCGGACTGCCCGGTCGCGGTGGTCTACCGCGCCTCGCAGCCCGACCAACTGGTGTTGCGCGGGACGGTCGCAGACATCGCCGATGTGGTGGAGACCGCAGGATTACGTTCGGCCGCGGTCATTCTGGTGGGCCGGGCGGTCGCGGCTCTGCCCGATCCGTGTGCCGGCGAGAGCCACCTCTACGACCCGGCGCGGGACCGGTCACCAGGCGGCTAGTAGTCGGCCACTGGCGCGTCGAGCGTGTCATCACTGCGAAAAATCGCGCGAGATCTCGCAGGGAGTACACGCTCGGCGGGTCCTGTTACGTCGTGAGCGCCCACTGGGTGACCGCCCGCGCGGGCCTCCAGCCGGTGAAGGAGCCCAGCGGGCCAGCGTGTTCGACCTGGATGCGGGTCAGCTCGCCGCCGTGGGCGCGGTAGGCCGCCACCAGCAGCGTCTCGGTTTCCAGCGTGACACCGTGGGCGACCAGTCGCCCACCGGGCCGTAGCCGGGTCAGGCACGCGTCGAGTACCCCGGGCCGGCTCAGCCCGCCGCCGACGAAGACGGCGTCCGGCGCGGGCAGATCTGCCAGCACCTGCGGCGCCGCGCCGCAGACCACCCGCAGTGCGGGCACCCCGAGGTTCCGGGCGTTATCCGAGATGCGCTGCGCCCTGGTCTGATTCGCCTCGACCGCGATGGCCCGGCAGCTTAGGTGGGCACGCATCCACTCGATGCCGACCGAGCCGGCGCCAGCGCCGACATCCCACAGCAGCTGTCCGGGCGCCGGAGACAGCCGCGCCAGCGCGGAGGCCCGCAGGTCGCGTTTGGTGAGTTGCCCGTCGTGGTCGTAGGCCTGGTCGGGCAAGCCGGGCACCCACCCCCGGCCCGACCCCGGCGGGCCGGCCAGCTCCAAGGCGACGATGTTGAGCCGCGGCATGTCGCCGGTGAACGTCTCGGCGGTGAAGTCCGCCCTCGACTCGGCCTCGCCGCCCAGGTCACCGAGAACCGTCATCCGGCTGGGCCCGTAGCCGCGCTCGATCAGCAGGGCCGCGAGCTGCGCGGGTGTCGTCTCATCGGCAGAGAGCACCAGCACCCGCCGGCCCTGCGCCAGCTCGCGCAGTACCGCATGAACGTCGCCGGCCCTGATGACCGCCGCCGACTCGGCCGGCCACCCCAGCCGGGCCCGGGCCAGCGCTACCGAGGAGACCGCCGGGACCACGGTGACGTGATCGGCGCCCAGCAGCGCGATCAGCGTGCTGCCCACACCCGACAGCAGCGGATCGCCGGAGGCCAGCGCTACCACCTGCCGCCCGCTCAGGCCGTCGAGCAGCTCCACCAGCCCCGCCCGCAGCGGCGAAGGCCAGGTGTGTCGCTGTTGGCCGTCGACCGCCGGCAACAGTGTCAGGTGGCGGGGTGCACCGATCACCACGTCAGCGGCCGCGAGGGCCGCCCGCGCCGCGGCGCTGAGCCCGGCCCAGCCGTCGGCGCCGATGCCGATGACCACGAGACGTTCGGCGGCGGGCACAGCGGCGATCGTAGCTAGGTCAAGCGTTCGGTGAGGAACTGCACCACCCGCTTGCGCGCCTCGTAGGCGGGGTGGCCGTCGACCTCACGGACCTGATCGGTGAGCACCGAGTGCGCCATCCGGGACAGGCCGTGCGGGTTGCCCGGCGAGGAGTCGATCTCGATCACCTCGAAGGCGTCCCCGAGCCGCGCCTTCAGCGTCTGGAACCGGTCGCCGGGGGCCATCTTGTCCTCGCTGAACCGCAGGCCCAGCGCGCACAGCCCATCGTTGGCGGCGCGGTCGGCGACCACGCCCAACTCGACCTCGGAGAGCCCCGGGTCGCGGCGGCGGCTGAGCGTCAGCGGGATCGGCACGGACGGTTGGCTGAGCACCGGGGCCAGTACGGCGTCGTCGACGGCGGCGGCCAGCGCGAAGCCCCCGGTGAAGCACTGGCCGATCACCCCGACGCCCTGGCCGGGAGTCTTCTCGTTGAGGTCACGGGCCAGCGCCCGCAGGAACTGGGTGACCGGACGCTGTTTGTCGGTGGCGAACGCGGCGAACTCCCGGGTCACGCAGGCGCGAGCGATCGTCGTCAGCGCGTAGCCGGGTGTGATCGCCTTCCCGGGCCGGCCGAACAGCGAGGGAATCGCCACGGTGAACCCGTTGTCCACCAGGTGATTTCCCAGGCCCAGCACTCCGGGATGCAATCCCGGGATTTCCGGGATCAGCACCACCCCGGGCCCCTGCCCCTTGCGGTACACATCGTGGGTGAAACCCCCTCCGGTGAACGGCTCCGCGATCCATCCGGTCAGGTCTGCTTCGGGTGCAGTCATCTCTGGTTGTCCTTTCGGTCGGTGTTAGGGTATCGGCGCGAAGTGCCAGGGAAGTCGGTGTGAGTCCGACACAGGCCCGCTACGGTGTTCCGCGGCGCGTTGTGATCGATGCGCCACGGTCAGTCCGAATACCGGCTTCGCGTTGCCAACACACGTTGGTCATCACGAGCGGAGCCTCACATGCAACAGCTGTACCCGTTCCCCGCCGTCCTCGGCGGCGACCCGGACGCCCCGGGCGGCCTCGACGACATGGCGCTGGCGCTTGTACTCAGCGCGATCTCCCCCGGCATCGGCGGGGTGCTCATCCGCGGCGAGAAGGGCACCGCCAAGTCGACGCTGGTACGCGCGCTGGCCCAGGTACTGCCACCCATCGACGTGGTGGCCGGCGACCGGTTCTCCTCCGACCCCACCGAGGCCGACCCGCTCTCCCCCGACGGCCCGTTCCCCGCCGGCACCGCCGTCCAGACCCGCCCGGTGCGGCTGGTGGAGCTTCCGGTCGGCGCCACCGAGGACCGGGTGGTCGGGTCGATCCACCTGGAGCGCGCGCTGGGCGCCGGCGTGGTCGAATTCGAGCCGGGGCTGCTGGCCCGCGCCAACCGCGGCATCCTCTACGTCGACGAGGTCAACCTGCTCGCCGACCACCTGGTCGATCTGCTGCTGGACGCCGCCGCGATGGGGCGGCTGACCGTCGAACGCGACGGGGTTTCGGTCACCCACGCCGCCCGCTTCGTGATCGTCGGGACGATGAATCCCGAGGAAGGCGAGTTGCGCCCGCAGCTTCTCGACCGGTTCGGGCTCACCGTTGACGTGTCCGCGCCGCGCGATCCGGCGTTGCGCGCCGAGGCGGTGCGGCGTCGGCTGGCCTTCGACGCCGAACCCGAAACCTTCGTGCGCGCCTACGCCGCGGCCGAGAAACAGCTGCGGGCCCGGATCCGTCAAGCGCAGGAACTTCTGCCGCAAGTGCTGCTGACCGACGCCGCGCTGGTCAAAATCGGTGAGATCTGTGCGGCATTCGAGGTGGACGGGCTGCGCGGTGACATCGTCTGTGCCCGCACCGCGGTCGCCCACGCGGCCTGGCAGGGCCGCGACGCCGTCAACATCTCCGATCTGCGGGTCGCCGCCCGGCTGGCACTGCCGCATCGACGTCGGCGCAAGCCATTTGACGCCCCCGATCTCGACGAGACCGAACTGGACGAACTGCTGCCGCCGGAGGATTCCGGGCCCGAGCCCGACCCCGAACCCGATGGTCCGCCGGACGGCGGGAACGCCGCACCGCCCGAGGAGGACGGCCCGGCGCCCGCCAAGCCGGGCCCCACCTCGACAGTGGGTGCCGACTCCCCTTACCGCGCAAGACTTTTCACCGTCGCCGGGGTCGGAGCGGGCCGTTCTGGCCGGCGCAGCCGGGCCCGCACGAGCTCCGGACGCCGGGTGGGTGCCACCGCGGCGACTACCAGCGGCGGGCTGCACCTGTTCGAGACACTGCGGGCCGCTGCGCCGCATCAGGGCGGCCGCGGCCGGATTGGTGGCCGGATGATTGTGCGGCCGGAGGATCTTCGCCGCGCCGTCCGGGAGGGCCGGGAGGCCAACCTGGTGCTGTTCGTCGTCGACACCTCCGGGTCGATGGCCGCCGCCGAGCGGATGCGCCACGTCAAGACCGCGATCATCTCGCTGCTGCTGGATGCCTACCGGCGCCGGGACCGGGTCGCGGTGGTGACGTTCCGCGGCACGCAGGCCGAAGTGGTGCTGCCCGCGACCGGGTCGGTCGAGATCGCCGCGATGCGACTCGACGAGGTCGCCGCCGGAGGCCGCACCCCACTGGCCGAGGGCCTGATCGAAGCCGGCGAGGTGATCCGCCGGGAACGGCTGCGCGACCCGGCCTGCCGCCCGCTGCTGGTGGTGCTGACCGACGGTCGGGCCACCGCCGGCGCCGAGCCGGTCGAGCGGTCCCGCCGCGCCGCGGTTCGCCTTGCCGAACAGGGCTTTTCGGCAGTGGTGGTGGATTGCGAGAGCGGTCGGATGCGGCTCGGTTTGGCGCGTACGCTCGCCGATCAGCTACGGGCCGAATACGTCCCGTTGCCGCAGGTGAGTGCCGAGGCGCTGAGCGACATCGTGAAGGGGGCCGCCTGATGCCGAAGGGACAACCGTTGACGGTGCCCGACGACAACCTGACCACCCGCCAGCGTCGCAACCGTCCGCTGCTGATGGTGCATACCGGCGACGGCAAAGGGAAGTCGACCGCCGCGTTCGGGATGGCGTTGCGCGGCTGGAGTCAGGGCTTCGACATCGGTGTCTTCCAGTTCGTGAAATCGGCCAAGTGGCGCGTCGGCGAGCAGACCGTACTGGAGCGGCTCGGCGCCCTGCACGACGAGACCGGCGAGGGCGGCCCGGTGCAGTGGCACAAGATGGGCTCGGGGTGGTCGTGGAGCCGCAAGGCCGGTAGCACCGAGGATCACGCCGGCGACGCCCTGGCCGGCTGGACCGAGGTGAAACGCCGCCTGGCCGATCAGACCCACGACCTGTACGTGCTGGACGAATTCACCTACCCGATCAACTGGGGCTGGGTGGACGTCGACGACGTGGTGGAGACCCTGCGCGGCCGGCCGGGCCACCAGCATGTCGTCATCACCGGTCGCCGTGCTCATCCGCAGCTGGTCGAGATCGCCGACCTGGTCACCGAGATGACCAAGATCAAGCATCCGATGGACGTCGGCCAGAAGGGCCAGCGCGGCATCGAATGGTGAGTGTGGTGGGCATTTCGCTGCCCCGTCTGGTGGTGGCCGCGCCCGCATCCGGGCACGGCAAGACCACCGTGGCGGTCGGGCTTATGGCGGCGCTGGCCGCGCGCGGACTACATGTCAGCGGGCACAAGGTGGGCCCGGACTACATCGATCCGGGCTATCACGCGCTGGCGACCGGCCGCCCGGCCCGCAACCTGGATCCCTGTCTCGTCGGCGCGGACCGGATCGTGCCGCTGCTGTTGCACGGTGCCGCCGGGGCGGATATCGCCGTGATCGAAGGCGTGATGGGGCTTTTCGACGGCCGGCTCGGCTCCGACGGCGAGGCCTCCACCGCACACGTCGCGGCGCTGACGGCGAGCCCGGTGTTGCTGGTCGTCGACATCTCGCACGCCTCCCGGACCCACGCAGCGGTGGTGGCGGGCCTGGCCGGCTTCGACCCGGCGGTGCACGTCGCCGGGGTGGTGCTCAACAAGGCCGGCAGCGCCCGGCACGCCGACGACGTCGTCGCCGCGTTGCGCCCCACCGGTATTCCGGTGCTGGGGGTGCTGCCGCGCGATGCGGACGTCGCCACGCCGTCGCGGCACCTCGGGCTGGTGCCGGCCGCCGAACGCGACGAATCCGGTACCGCGCTGCAGCGGCTGTCCCGGTTGATCGAGCAGCATGTGGACCTCGATGCGGTATCGGCCCTGGCACGACAGGCACCGGAGGTGGCGGGTCAGGCCTGGGATCCGGGTGCCGAGGTGCACGCCGCATCCTCGGCCCGGCCCGTGGTGGCCGTCGCCGGCGGGCGGGCGTTCACGTTCGGCTACACCGAGACGTTCGAGCTGTTGCGTGCCGCGGGTTGCGAGGTGGCCCGTTTCGACCCGCTCACCGACTCGTGCTTGCCGGCCGGGACCGCCGGGATCTATCTGGGCGGCGGGTTCCCCGAGGTGTACGCCGCCGAGTTGGCCGGCAACACCGCGCTGCTCGGGGCGCTGCGGGCGGCGATCACCGCGGGGGTGCCGACGGTCGCCGAATGCGGCGGGCTGGCCTGGCTGTGCCGCACGGTGGATGAGGTCCCGGCGGTCGGGGCGCTGCCCGCCGACGCGGCGATGTCGCCTCGGCTGGCCCTAGGCTACCGCACCGCCACCGCGCCGGTAGACAACCTGTTGGCGCGGGCCGGCGATCGGGTGATCGGGCATGAATTTCACCGCACCCGAGTCACTTTCGCCGGCCCGGTCGCGGCCGCTTGGCAGTTTCCGGATGGCCCGGAGGGCGTCGCCGGACCCAGTCTGCACGCGTCTTACCTGCACACCCATTGGGCCGGGCATCCGCGGTTGGCCCAGCACTTCGCCGACGCGGTGCATGCGTTCACCGGCCCGGACCTGCACCATCACGGTGATGTCGAGGCCCGATCCGGGCTGGTGGATTTCGCGGTGAACGTCTACGCCGGGCCGCGGCCGGACTGGCTCGATACGGCGCTGCACGCATCCCTCGACGACGCCGCCGGCTACCCCGACGCGTCGGCCGCCCGCAATGCCCTGGCGGCCCGGCATGGCCTCGGGGTCGACGAGGTGCTGCCCACCGCGGGTGCGTCCGAGGCCTTCGATCTGGTGGCCCGGCTGCGCCGGTGGCGACGGCCGGTGGTGGTGCACCCGCAGTACACCGGGCCGCACGCCGCGCTGATCGCCGCCGGCCACACCGTCTGCACTGTGCTCTGCGGTGCCGACGACGGTTTCGCCCTGCGCCCCGACGCGGTGCCCGATGACGCCGACCTCGTCGTCGTCGGCAACCCCACCAACCCCACCGGGGTCCTGCACCCCGCCGCGGCGCTGCGCGGTCTGCTGCGGCCGGGCCGGGTAGTGCTGGTCGACGAGGCGTTCATCGACGCCATCCCCGGTGCACCGCAATCGCTGTCCGGAGAACGACATCCGGGGCTGCTGGTGAGCCGCAGTCTGACCAAGCACTGGTCGATCCCCGGGGTGCGGGCCGGGTATCTGCTCGGCGACCCCGGGCTGATCGCCGACGCGGCACGGCTGCAGATCCCCTGGTCGGTATCGGCGCCGGCCCTGGCCGCCATGGTGGCGTGCTCGGATGCGCGTGCCCTGGCCGAAAGCGAGCGCCGAGCACGGCAATTGGCGCAGTGGCGAGATGAGCTGGGCGCGGCGCTGACCGCTCGCGGGGTGCCCTTCGTTGCCGGCGCCGCACCCTATGTGCTGGCGCGGCTCGGCCGCGGGGCGCATGCGGCGTTACGCGACGGCGGTATCGCGGTGCGGCGTGCCGACACCTTTCCCGGTCTGGACAGCACCTGGGTGCGGATCGCGGCCCGTCCCCGCGAGTTGACCGATCTGCTGCTGAGCGCCCTCGACCGGGTCCGCGGCTGATGGCGGTCCGGGCGCTCGGGCTGCTGCTCGGCTACGCCGCCGACCGCGTCTGGGGTGACCCGCGCCGGTGGCATCCGGTCGCCGGGTTCGCGCGGTGCGCGCTGGCGGTGGAGCAGCGGCTGTATCGCGACAGCCGCGCCCGTGGCGTCGCCCAGGTTGTGCTGCTGGTCGCCGGGGCCGCCGGGCTGGCCTGCGCCGCCGAGCGCTCGGCCCGAAACCCGGTGGCGCGTACGGCGTTGACCGCCTTGGTTACGTGGGCGGTGCTCGGTGGCCGCTCCCTGGAGCGTGAGGCCCGCGCCGTGCAGGACTTGCTGAACGCCGGAGACCTCGACCAGGCCCGTGCCCGTGTGCGCCACCTCGTCGGCCGTGACACCGCCGGCCTGGGCCCGGACGAGATCGCCCGCGCGGTGGTCGAATCCGTGGCGGAGAACAGCTCCGATGCGGTGGTGGCCTCCTTCGTCTGGGGTGCGGCGGCCGGAGTTCCGGGACTGGTGGCGCACCGAGCGGTCAACACCCTGGACGCGATGATCGGCCACCGCAACGCCCGCTACCGCCGCTTCGGCTGGGCGGCGGCCCGGCTGGATGATCTGCTGGGACTGCCGGCCGCCCGGTTGAGTGGTGCGCTGGCCGCCGTCGCGGGCCCGGATTCCGTTGGCGCGGTGCGCGCGTGGCACCGCGATGCCCGCCACCATCCCAGCCCCAACGCCGGGGTGGTCGAGGCCGCCTTCGCCGGGGCACTGGGCCTGCAACTCGGAGGTGTCAACAGCTACGGCAACCGTCGCGAGGACCGGGCACGGATGGGGCGCGGGCGGACGCCGACCGTCGCCGACATTCCGGCGGCGGTGCAGTTGGCCCGACGGGTCGGCGCCGGCGCGGCGGCCGCCGCGGCGCTGTGGTGTCTGGCGCGCGAGATGGGGGCGCCGAACCTCGATGCCCTGAGCCGCAGTTCGATCCCGGCGGAGGTTCAGTGATGGGCGATCAGTTCGGCGGCGCGGTCTTCCTCGTCCGGCCGGATCTGGCCGGCAGCAGTCGATTTCAGCCGCCAGGTGCTGACCAGCCCGTCGGGGCCGGTCAGTTCGCCGGCGGCAAGCGCCTCGTCGATCAGGCTGCGGACGCGCGGTTCATCGGCGGCTTCGGCCGCGAACAGCACCCGCACCGTGACGTCGTCACCGGCGACGCGGTTTGCGGTGTGGTGCGGTGCGAGTGGGCACGGCGGCGGATGATCCCAACTTCCGCACAGCGCCTTGGTGATGGCCCCGCCCAGCGCGTTCGCAGTGCCACCGGATCGCATCACCACGACCGCGTCATGGGCGTAGGCACGGCGAACCACGGGTCGAGATGTTACGCGTCCCGCCGCGGATCGCGATAGGGCTTACGACGCGCTTCTGATCAGTTCGATGACCGGGATGACCCGGTCGGTGCGTTCCCGGTAGGTGGCGAACCCCGGGTAGCGCTGCGCCTGGATCTCGTAGAGCCGGTCGTGTTCGTCGCCGGTGATCTCGGTGGCCGTGACAGGAAACGTCTCGGTGCCGATCTCAATGGTGGCCGACGGGTTCACCCGCAGGTTGTGATACCAGGCCGGGTGGTGGTCCTTGCCGTCGTTGGAGGCGAACACGAAGATCCGGTCGCCCTCGGGCAGATACATCATCGGGCTGGTACGGGGCTGGCCGGATTTGGCCCCGGTGGTGGTCAGCAGCAGCACCGGGGCGCCTTCGAACGGACCGCCCAGTTTTCCACCGCTGCTGCGGAACTCCGCGATGTTGCGGGCATTGAATTCCAGGACCTTCTTCGCGTCCATGGACATATCACCTCCTAGTCGATAGCGACGAAGTGCTCGATCATCGGTGGGGACTCGTAGAACTCGTGTAGCAACTGGCGCCACTGCGCAAACTCCGGCGACTTCCGGAAGCCCTCGGTGTGCGCCTCGACAGTCTCCCACTGCACCAGCAGCAGATAAAGGTTCGGCGACTCGATCGATCGGGACATCGAAATCCCCAGGAAGCCGGGCTGGGCCGAGATCAGCGGCCGCGCCTTGGCGAACGCCGCTTCGAATTCGGCTTCCCGGCCGGGACGAATGGGCAGCACTCCATGCTCGACAATCACGCCTGCCAGTCTGCACCGGCGCCGATGTGGCGAGCGTTACCCCCCTCCCCACTTGTCTGTGACCGAGATGCATAGATATGTTTTCTGCAACCGACAGACACAGATAAATCGGGAGGCGCCGGCGATATGGGTGCGATGGCAGCAGCGGTCGTTTTCGCCTGGCTGGGCATGGTGCTGGCGATCTCATTTCTCGAGGCCCCGCTGAAATTCCGGGCGCCGGGGATAACCCTTCAGCTGGGGCTGGGCATCGGCCGCCTGGTGTTCCGGGCGCTCAACGCGGTCGAAATCGTGCTGGCGGCGGTGGTGGTGGCGGCAGTCGCCGCCGATCCCCCGGGCCGCCACGCGGTGGCGGCGGTCGGCGTGGCGGTGGCCGTGCTGGCCACTCAGTCGCTGTTCGTCCGGCCCCGGCTGCGCCGCCGCTCCGATGCGGTGCTGGCCGCGGCCACCGCGCCGCCCGGCGGGATGGTCGAACGTTCTCAGGCCCACTACGCCTATGCCGGACTGGAGGTGGTCAAGGTCGCCGCGCTGCTGACCGCCGGCGCCGCCCTGCAACTCTGGTCAGTCGCCGGTTAACACCCAGGCCACCGCCTGCTCGACGTCATACACCGTCGGGACCCCGGCCGGCCGGTCCGGGCGGCGCACCACGACCACCGGCAGGCCGAGCTCGTCGGCGGCCAGCATCTTCGGCCAGGTGTACTCGCCGCCGGAATCCTTGGTCACCACCACGTCGGCGCGGTGATCGCGCAGCAGCGCGAGTTCGCCGGGCAACGCGTACGGGCCCCGGTCGGTGACCACCGTCCAGGTGGGCGGCACCGCGATCGACAGCGGGTCGACCACGCGCGCCAGCACCGCCGCCTCGGTCAGCTCCGGAAGATAGGACGCCAGCTGTTGGCGCCCGATGGTCAGCACCGGTCGCCGGCCCAGCGCGGCCGCGGCAGCAGCGGCCTGTTGGTGGGTGTCGGTCCACTGCCAGGACGGCCTGGCCCGCTCCGCCCAGCCGGGCCGCTCCAGCCGCAGCAGCGGGCGGCCGGTCGCCGAACAGGCGGCCACCGCGTGGCGTGACATGGTGGCCGCGAACGGATGAGTGGCATCCACGACGGCGTCGTAGTCGGCCAATGCGGCACGCAGACCGTCGACTCCGCCGAAGCCGCCGATCCGCACCGCGCCGGCCGGCAACCGCGGATTGGCCACCCGCCCGGCGAGCGAGGTGGTCACGTCGACGCCGGCGGTGACCAGTCGGTCGGCCAGGGCGCGGGCTTCGGCGGTTCCGCCGAGCAGCAGCAGGCGGTTCACGGCGCCCCCGGCGGTAGGAACGGCAGTCCGCTCGGCGGGCCGCCGCGGGCTGATGCCAGCAGCTCATCGACGTCCAAGTGCTCCTCGACCAGATCGGCCAGCAGCTCGAGCCGCCGCTCCCGCGCGGCGGCAAAGGACACGCCCGAGGGCGCCAGCCCCAGGGTTTCGGCGAGGAACGCACCCCGCAGCGCATCGTCTTCGAAACTTCCGTGCCGCATGGTGCCGAACACCTGACCGGTGCGCGCACCGCCGGGAAACTCGTCGGCGCCGTCGCCGCGGGTGACCCGGCCATGGTGTATCTCGTATCCACCATCGGAGAGGCGCAGCACTTTATCTGCGCCGAAACAGGTTTCGACATCCAGTAGGCCCAGCCCGGCTACCTCGCCCGGCGGGCCCTCGACACCCTGCGGGTCTCGGATCACCGCGCCCAGCATCTGAAAGCCGCCGCAGATTCCCACCACCGGCTTGCCTGCGGCGGCATGCGCCGCCACCGCGGCGTCCAGCCCACGCGAGCGCAGCCACGCCAGGTCGCTGATCGTCGCGCGGGTTCCCGGCAGCACCACCAGGTCGGCATCGGAGAGGCCACGCGGATCCGAGGCGAACACCACGTCCAGATCCGGTTCCAGGCCCAGCGCATCCAGGTCGGTGAAATTGCTGATCCTGGGCAGTCGGATCACCGTCACGCGGCGCGCCCCGGCCCTTACCGAGCGCCGGCCGTCCAGATCGAGTGCGTCCTCGGAGTCCAGCCACAGCTCCGGGTGCCACGGCAGGGTGCCGAAGACGCGCCGGCCGGTGACGCGTTCCACGTCGGCCAGGCCGGGCTCCAGCAATTGCTGCTGCCCACGGAACTTGTTGACGATGAACCCCGCGACCAGGGCCTGGTCTTCCGGGGGCAGCAACGCGACGGTGCCGAAGAACGCCGCGAACACCCCGCCGCGGTCCACGTCACCGACGACCACCACCGGCAAGCGAGCGTGCCGCGCCAATCCCATGTTGACGTAATCGCCGGCGCGCAGGTTGATCTCGGTCGGGCTGCCGGCGCCCTCGGCGATGATCACGTCGTACCTTGCGGCGAGATCGTCGAAGGCACGGTGTGCGGCCGCAGCCAACTCCGCTCGCCCCTGCATCCAGTCCGCCGAGGACAGCGAGCCCCATGGCTGTCCCATCAGCACCACGTGGCTGCGCTGGTCGCTGCCGGGCTTGAGCAGCACCGGATTCATCGCCGGCTCGGGGTCGGCTCGCGCCGCCAAGGCCTGAATCCATTGCGCCCGGCCGATTTCGGCACCCGTACCGTCGGCGGCGACACACACCATCGAATTGTTCGACATGTTCTGCGCCTTGTACGGCGCCACCCGCACCCCGCGCCGCGCCAGCGCCCGGCACAACCCGGTTGCCACCACGGTCTTACCGGCGTCGCTGGTGGTTCCGGCGATCAGGAGTCCGGTCATCGGGGTCGCCGCACCAGCAGAGCGTCCATCACCCAGCCCGCCTCGGCCTGCGCGGCGCGGCGGGCACCCGCGATGTCGTCGGCGACACCACCGACGCGGCCGCTGACCAGCCGCTCCCCCGCCGCACCGAGGTTGGCGCCCCACCAGATCGTCCAATCGGCCAGCGCGGAGAGGTCGAGCGCCGGCGGATTCAGCATCGCGACGATGTTGTCCTGGCCCGCG